>OKFO01000006.1_pt1 | contig 232908 bp, 189 predicted proteins | sample 1610231 | NCBI WGS metagenome assembly OKFO01 (sample SAMN04436633, study PRJEB24849) | human gut metagenome | biome: human gut; feature: NICU; material: stool | host: Homo sapiens | place: USA: Saint Louis, MO | collected 2010-01-17 | reverse complement strand
ATGTTTTTTGCGCCGGTGAGGCGTTGTTGACGATGCAAAGGGGGTTTGAGGTGGCAAAAACGGGGGGTAATAAAGGCGGCGATCGCAAGCATCAATGGGGAGCGGAAACCTCCACGCAACCACTTGCGATTATGCATGACAAGCCTTCGCCGACGCGAGTTGTGCTCGGCTATGTTGCGATTGCATGCACGGTTATTTCATGGCTTGTCTACATGATCACGATGATTCTGTCATTGTTCGTCAACAATCCCTCACTCACATTACGTTTCGTGGTTGAAGGCGTGCTGTATATGACGATTGTGACCACGCTGATTTTCAGTGCGCTCGTCTACTTGACCACACGGCAAGGGGCGCTATACCGCTTCATCCGGCATGAGCGTGTGCCTCGAGCGATGCTCGATGACCATTTCGCACACAACTACGGCAAAGGCATCACCGTACTCATCCCATCGTATGTGGAGCAGCCGAAAGTCGTCGAAAAAACGATCTGGTCAGCCGCATTGCAAGAATTTCCCGATTTGGCAGTCGTGCTCTTAATCGACGATCCTCCACATCCCAAAAATGACGAAGCGCGTGCGATCCTCAAAGCAAGCCGTGAACTCATGCCAAAAGTGCTCGCCGAATTGGCGGCGCCAGCCGAACGCTTCACGAAAGTGCGAGATGAAACCGCTGCGGCGCTCGCCAACCAGGTGAGCGCAAGACGTAGTGTGGTCGCACACTGTGCGGAAGACTATCGTGCGGCCGCGCAATGGCTGGAACATAAGGCCGATACTTGGCTGATCGAAGATCATACCGACGATTTCTTCTGCGATCAGGTATTGCGCGGTCTTGCGCGAGACTTGCGTTTGACAGAACAGGCGTTGAACGAATCAATCACTTTGCAGCAGCATGTCGACGCGAATCGCATTCTGCAACTGTACGAACGTTTGGTGCGTATCTTCACCGCAAAAGGATGGTCTTTCGAACGCAAACTGTACGCATCGACTTCTCGCGAAGGCAACAAGGCCATGAATCTGAATTCGTTCATCGGGTTGATGGGCCACTCGTTGAAGCGTGTGGAAACGTCGGATGGCGTGATTTTGCGTGACGTGCGCGAGGACGAATCTCCGGATTTCGTGATGCGCGATTCCGAATATGTGCTGACATTGGATGCCGATTCCATGCTGCTGCGCGATTACTGCCTGCGTTTGGTGTACCAGATGGAACAGCCGGGCAACGAGCGTATGGCCGTGATTCAAACCCCGTATTCCTCGTATCGTGGTGCGCCGACGCGAATCGAACGCATAGCGGCCGCCACCACCGACATTCAGCACATGCTGCATCAGGGCATGACGTACTATGATGCCACGTTCTGGGTGGGCGCGAACGCGGTGATTCGCAAGGCCGCGCTTGACGACATTTGCGTGGTCTCAACTGAGGGCACGCGCACGGTGAAAACGTATATTCAGGATCGCACGGTGATTGAAGACACCGAATCCAGCATTGATTTGGGCTATTTCGGCTGGCATTTGGTTAATTATCCGGAGCGGTTGAGTTATAGTGCCACGCCTCCGGATTTCGGCTCGCTAGTGGTGCAGCGGCGACGTTGGGCGAACGGTGGTCTGCTAATCATCGGCAAATTCTTCCGCATTGTGCATGCCCGGCATCAGCAGGGCAATGATGTGAAGCTGGGCGAGTGGGCGTTGCGCGTGAACTACATGGCATCCATCGCATGGTCGAGTTTCGGCTTGATGTTCCTGTTGGCGTATCCGTTCGATCAGCGGTTGCTGAGCCCGTGGGTGGTGCTCGCTTCGTTGCCGTATTTTGCCACCATGTCGAGTGATTTGAAACGTAACGGGTATAAGCGTTCTGATATTTTCCGTATTTACGGTTTCAATATCGTGCTGTTGACGGTGAATCTTTCCGGTACGCTCAAGTCGATTCAGCAGGGCATGACGAACACGAAGATTCCGTTCGCGCGTACGCCGAAGGTCAATAATCGTACTGCGTCTCCGGCATTGTATGTGACGATGCCGTGGGTGATCATTATTTATTCGTGCATGGTGTTCTATACCGATACGTTTTCGCATAATTGGGGTAACGCGGTGTTCGCCGGATTCAATGCGATCGTGACATTCTGGGCGCTGACCGCATATATCGGCATCTGGCATTCCGTGCAAGACATGGTGCTCGGCCTGATTCGCTGGTTTTTCGTGCCGATCAAGGAGCCGCAGCAGGAGGCGGCCCACAAGAGGGCCTCCTGGCGTGACGCCCTCTATTTCGGCGATCGCCAAATGATTTACGAGTCCCGCCCGTTATAGCATGCTCCCCGCGGCTGTCTGCACAATCCGTGATTTGCGGTCTTTTTTTCGGGTTGTGCAGACGGGTTTAGATATCACGGCGTTGCCACGCCGATTATCGCGCGAACGTTCTGCGCATCCGCTCAACAGCCGGTTGCTTCGAAAAGCAGATAATTGCGGATCATTTCGTCGATATATCCGCTGACGGTGGTTGGAGAGATGCGCCGGACGCTTGCGGCGGAATTCGCATTTGTGCATGTCTGCTTACATGTCCGATACATTTTTCCCAGCGAATTGACAGGAACACGCATCATTCCTCCATGACTTGGGCGGTTATATGGAGCATGTCAGCGGTTACGGCGGCTGGCGAGGTTCCTGATGAACCCCATAACTGAACCCTTCTTCTCTCTGCTGTGGGCGGGCGCGGCTACTACCAGTAGTGGGGGCAAGGAGCCGGTCGAGCTCAACCCCGGCGACGTGGTGTACGTGGTGCCGGAGACCAAGCACTGGCACGGGGCTGCGCCGGATTCCGATTTCGCGCATATCGCCATTATGAATGTGGTGGACGGCGCTTCGAACGAATAGCTAGAGCCGGTCGAAGCCGAATACGACGCGCTGCGCTGCATTGATGAGGCCGCAAAGAGTATGTGATGAAAGCTGTTATGCGCCTATGCGCGGCGCACTAGAACACGACCGCCGACACGATCGTCAGCGAGGCCAGCGAGAACAGCGTGCTTACGAGCACGAAGCCGACCGCATAGTCGGGTATGTTGTTCTTGCGGCCGGTGAACATGGCGATGGTGGTCATGGTCGGCAGGCCGGCGATCACGGTAATCATCAGAATCATGTCGTGAGTGATGGGCAGCTGCGGCAGCACGCTGGCCAACGCGGTCAGCAGCGCATAGAAAGCGAGCGGGAATGCGATCATCTTGGCGACTAGGCCAACATAGAGTTCGTAGCGTTTGAGGACGCCCCACCACTTGGTCAGCGCGAACAGGCCACCCAAGTAGATCAGCGACATCGGCGTGGCCATATTGCCGATGGTGTGCAGCGGCTTGAGGATGATGTCCGGCACCTTGACGCCAAGCAGAATCAGAATCAGGGCGAGCATCACGCCGATGAAGGCGGGGTTGACGAATCGTTTAAGCAGGCCGAGGACGCGGGTGCCTAGCGAGGGGCGGGCGGCCACCGGAGAACCGCTGTTCGCAGCCTCCCCCACCGAACCGGCGCCGTTCACCGAACCGTTCGCGACCGCACCTCGCGCGACAATCGCGTTGCCGCCAGTCGTTTCAGCGACCGGCTCGCACAGCCATACGCCGTACGTCCAGAGCAGCATCTGGTCGATGATCGACATCAGCGCCACGTAAATCGCGCCGTTCTGCGGCCAAAGTGCCATAATCAACGGAATGCCGATAAATCCGGCGTTGCCGAAAATCAGCGACGCCTGAAACACATGGCCACGCGAACCTTTGAGCCGCAACAGCTTGGCGATCAGCCAGAACACCAGGATGAGCAGCGCATACATCACGGCGGTCAGCAGCATCACACCCCAGTTGGCGGCAAGCTGCGCACGGTCCGCGCCGTCGACGGCGTTCGAGAACACGAGCACTGGGATGAGCACATTGAGCAGCAGCGAGCACATACCGTCCAGCGCCGTCTGGCCATAGAACCGGAGTCTCACACATCCATACCCGACCATCAGCATGATCAGGAATCCGACCAACTGGCCAATCATGACGCCAAACTGCCCCATGCACGCTCCTCTCGCTCGTTCCCTCCCCGTGATTTCCTGTCACTGGTTCATATAGGCAACCATCTGGACAGGCTCGGCGGCACACGCATCAGTATGTTCGATACCACCACATGTCAATCCACTTCTCGTTCAACCGTTCCCCGTGCTAATGAGCCGCCGGCCACCCCGTGTTGCCTGTGCTGCGCGAGCACCATTACACGTATTGCATTCCGGTGACACTCGGGCGCAACGTGTAGGTCGGCGCCAATGTGTCGATTCTGCCGGGAGTCACCATCGGCGACAATTGCGTGATCGGCGCCGGTTCAGTCGCGGCGCATTCCATCCCCGCCAACTCGGTCGCTTACGGCGCACCTTGCGAAGTCGCACGCGAAATCGGCGACAAGGACCGCGAGTGTTTCTACAAAGACCGCAAGCTCGACGTGTGGGAGTGAGCTTGCGCGCTACTGCTCTTTGACCTTAAAACGCTCACTGAATTGACGGTCGCGCCAGTAGTAGACGTCGTCGCGTTCGTTGATTTCGCGAATTACCTTGCACGGGCTGCCGTAGGCGACCGTGTTGGCGGGTATGTCCTTGGTGACCAGCGAGTTGGCGCCAATGACCGCGTTGTCTCCAATAGTGGCTCCGGGCAGTACGGTCACGTTCGCGCCAATCCAGACGTTTTCACCGATGTGGACTGGCAGCGAATACTGGGCACCCTGATAGCGCAGGTCCGGACGCACGGGATGGCCGGTGGCCACAAGCGTGACGTTGGGGCCGATCATGGTGTGGGATCCGATGAAGATCTCACCATCGTCCACCAGCGTCAGGTTGAAGTTGGCGTAGCAACGCTCACCCCAATAGGTATTGCAGCCCCAGTTCGCATACACCGGGCATTCGAGGTACAGGCCCTCCCCCGCGGCGCCGAAGAACACCTGCATGAGTTCGGTGCGGCGTTTCGGATTGGTCAGCGGTGTGGCGTTGAGTTCAAGCTGGAGATCGCGTTGGGCGGCCTGCAGATCAAAAAAGCCGTCCACATCATCCGGCAGGTAGACCTCGCCGGAGAACATAAGCGCCATTTTTTCGCGCGTCGCATCATCGATAATCGGCTTGGCGATCGGCTTGTCTTCGGTCATCATTGGCTCCTGTTCGGCGTTTTGGCGATTGTGTCGGTCGAACTATTCTGTCACAGACTCGTTTTCAACACCCAGCATTGAGCGCAGCCAGTCGAGCTCGGCGGCAATTTCGGCATCGTGCACGGCGATGATGCCGCGGCGATAGGGGTCGTCGATCTGCTCGATGGAGAGCGGATTGCCGGCATCACAGGCATCACCGTCAAGTCTGGCGTCACCGTGCAGGTCATCGACCGCAACCCGGACAAGGCCGCAGCAGCAGCGGCTGAAGGCGTCACCAATCAGACCCCATGGGCCGGCGGTTTTAAGGTGTCAAGTAAGCGGCATATCGCAGCGAATCATTCTCAATAAGAAAAGTGTGAGGCAAACGCACAATATCAATCAATCGCACATTCGCGGGAATAGCATCAAACAGCCATTTCTTGGATTCAGATGTGCGATTGGCACCGTGCGGGCCTCACACTTTTCTTATTGAGAACGATTCGCCGTGCAGTCAAGCCCTCCATCCGCCCAAAAAGGACTCGCTTTTGGCCGCGTCGTCGCGGTAGGCCTTGCCGAACTCGTCAATGAGCCCATGGAATTCCTGCAAATCCTTGACACTGAGGCTCGTATCCAGCACCACGGGCGAATAGGCCCTGTGGAATGCCGGATAGCCGGCCGGCACGTCGAATCCAAGGAAGGCGAATAGTCGGCGAGCATAAGTATCGGCCACGAATGTGCGGCGCGAAAACACATATAGCATCAGGTCGTCGGCCGTTTCGCCCCCGATACCGAATAATCCGAGCAATTCGGTCCGCAATTCGGCGTCGGGAATATCTGCCGCGCCCTCAGGTGAGGCTCCACAACGCTCCACATACCATCGGCTCAGTGACTGTACCGTCTTGGATTTGTTGACATAAAAGCCGGACGGGCGAATAAGTTCCTGCAGATGCGCTGGCCCCATAATCGCCAGCTTATGGGGTTCGAGCACACCCTCCGCGTTCAACGCCGCAAGCGAACGATTCACATTGCCCCACGCCGTATTCTGCGTCAGCACCGCGCCCACCATAATCTCGAATGTGGTTTCAGCCGGCCACCATCCGGTCGGGCCAAGGGCGGCAGCCATGGTGCGGTACAGCGATTCGATATACGCGGGAGAAGGAACGCTCGGCACCCGCTTTGCACTTCGATTATTCATAGTTGCCATCTACCATTCACCGCAATTCATGCAGGATTCGCCGCATGAACGGGATAGTGACTAGGAATGTCAGCACGTCGGACACCGATTGTGCCATTTCCACGCCGAGCACGCCGAACATCATCGGCAGAATCAGTACGACCGGTGCCAAAAACAGACCTTGTCGGCACAGGGCCAGGAATGAGGCGATGCCAGTGCGACCCATGGTCTGGGTCATCATATTGCCCATCATGTTGAAGCCGTTGAGAATCACCGTGCAGCATTGGATATGCAGCGCGGCCACACCCACCGCGACCACGGCCGGGTCGGAGCGGAAAATCTCGACCAGTTGCGGTGCGAACACCCACAGCAACACCGCCAACGCCACGAGCACGCAGGTGGCGAGCCGCACGCAGAACCAGTACCCTTCTTTGACGCGCGCGAACAGGCCGGCACCGTAGTTGTAGCCGCACACCGGTTGGAAACCTTGGCCGAGGCCGACGATCACCGAGTTGGCGCCCAACATAATGCGCATCACAATGGCCATGCCGGCGATGGCCGCGTCGCCGAACGGATTGGCGGCGATGTTCACGCAGGTCACGGAAATCGAGCCGGCGCCTTGGCGGATCAGCGAGGGCAGGCCGCCACCGACCATTTCGCGCATGAGCAGCACATCCGGCTTGCAATTGCGCAGGGACAGTTTCATCACGCCGAATTTGCGGCTCATTGTGGTCAGAATCGCGAAACTCACCGTCTGGCAGATGGCGGTGGCGAGGCCGGCACCGAAAATACCCAGGCCGGCCACGAAAATGAATAATGGCGCGAGCAGGAAATTCAGCAGTGCGCCCGACACCAGCCCGATCATGCCGAATGCCGACTGGCCTTGGTATCGCAGCAATCCGTTGAGCGCAAACGAACCGCATACGCAGGGTGCGGCGACCAGCAGCGGTGTCAGATATTGCACGGCGTATGGGGCGATCGTGGAGGTCGAACCCAGCATGACGACCAACGGCCGCAGGATCAGCAGCCCGATCGTGGCAATTACCAAACCGGAAATCACCGCGCCCGCGAAGCCCACGGCCAACAGTCGGGAGGCACGTTCGTTGTTCTGCTTGCCAAGTTCGCGACTCATCGAATTGCCCGCGCCGTTGCCGAAGAAGAAGCCGAGCGCCTGCATCACGGTCATGATGGAGAACGCGATGCCGATGGCACCGGACTGCGCGGTGCCAAGCTGACCAATAAAGAACGTGTCCGTGAGATTGTAGGCAGTGGTCACCAGATTGGAGATGACGGCCGGCAGGCATAGTTTGAGGATCAGCGGTTTGACCGGCTGCCCGGTCATCTGCTGATATTTCGCGTCCGCGCTTGCGCGTCTCATGCCATGAACCTGAACCACGGACGGTTATCCTACTCGCGCCTTGCCCTATGCGAATGCGCGTGACCGCCATACGGGTTAACATGTCATTCTCGGGAGTGAGCCAAAGAAAAGATAAAGCCACAGACCGTGCCGCGCCCACACCGGCTCATGCCATATTCCTAAAAAGCGCCGTGGTAAAGATGTCCGTTGAGCCTTACCCTAAATACCGCCCAGTAATGCTGCTTGGGTTGGCCGCGACCTGTTCCGGCGTTCCGGTGGCGACGATGCGTCCGCCGCTTTCGCCGCCGCCCGGACCCATGTCGATGATCCAGTCCGCATTGGCGATCACGTCAAGGTCATGTTCGATGACCACGACTGTTGCGCCGCTCGCCACAAGCCGGTCGAACACGCCCAGCAGCACACGCACGTCGAGCGGGTGGAGACCGATGGTCGGCTCATCGAACACGAATACCGCGTCCGATTGGGCTTTGCCCATTTCGCTGGCGAGCTTCAACCGCTGGGCTTCGCCGCCCGAAAGCGCCGGCGTCGGTTCGCCGAGTGTCAGATACCCAAGACCCAAATCATGCAAGGTGGTCAGACGTGCGTGGACCTTCTTGAGGTCGTGGGTCACGGCCAATGCCTGATCCACGCTCATTGCCATGAGTTGGGGCAGACTCAGTGAAAGGTGAGATTCTCCCTTAACCGCACGCCGAATCGCGCCGGCTTCAGACGCATACCGGGAACCGCCGCAGTCCGGGCATTCGATGGTCACGTCCGGCAGGAACTGCACGTCGAGTGAGATCGAACCGGTGCCGTCGCACGTGGGGCAACGCAGCCGTCCAGTGTTGTACGAGAAATCGCCGGCCTTCCAGCCGCCCGTCTTGGCCGCATCGCATCGGGCGAAGGCGCGGCGCAGTTCGTCGTGAATATCGGCATAGGTGGCCACGGTGGAGCGCACGTTTGCGCCAATCGGCGTGGCGTCGATGAGATTCGCACGATGGATGCCCTCGGCCTCAAGTTCACGCACATGTTCCGGCAACCGCTCCCCCATCGCCTGCGCTTTGAGTGCGGGAATCAGCGATTCGAGCACCATCGTGGTTTTACCGGAGCCGGAGACGCCTGTCACCGCCACGAGCCGGCCGCGCGGAATATCAACGTCCAGCGGCTTGACCGTATGCAACTGGCTGGTTGTCATGCGGATGTGGCCAAGGTCGAACACCTGCGGTTCCGCCACGCGCTCACGAATACGCGCGTTTGCCTGATCTGACAGGAACGGTGCAATGCGGCTGCCTGGATTCGCCGCCACCTCGCCGACCGTCCCTTGCGCGATCACATGCCCTCCTTCGGCGCCGGCAACCGGTCCCATTTCGATAAGATGGTCGGCGGCCTTGAGCACGCGCACGTCATGGTCCACGACCACCACGGAATTGCCGTCCGCCACCAAGTCATGCATCACGCCGAGCAGTCCATCCACGTTCGAGGGATGCAGGCCAATGGACGGCTCGTCGAGCACATACAGCACGCCGGTGGTGCGGTTGCGCACGGCACGGGCGAGCTGCACACGCTGGCGTTCACCGGTTGAAAGCGTGGCACCGGCGCGGTCAAGCGCCAGATAGCCGAGGCCCAAATCCAACAGTCGGCGGGCCGCGTCCAGGAATGATTCGCAGATGTTGGTGGCCATCGGCCGCATGTCGGCGGGCAGAGATTCCGGCACGCCGCGCACCCAATCCACCGCCGCATCCAAGGTCATCGCGCTGGCTTCGGCCAGGTTCAGCCCGCGCACATGCGGGGCCCGGGCTGCGGCGCTCAGTCGGGTACCTCCGCAGTCGGCGCATGGTCCCTCCTTGAGAAATCGAGCCACGCGCTTCAGGCCTTTCTCGTCCTTGGCTTTGGCGAGCGCGTTCTCCACCGTGTATACGGCGTTGAAGTAGGTGAAATCGAGTTCGGCGAAATCGTCGCCTTTCTTCGGCTTGTAAAAAATATGCTTTTTGACGGCCGGCCCGTTGAATACGATGTCACGCTCTTCGGGCGTGAGCTCGCTGAACGGCACGTTGGTGCGCACGCCCATCGCGCCGCACACCTGCTTCATAAGGTCCCACATGAGCGAGCCCCATGGCATCACCGCACCGTCGTCGATACTTTTCGACTCATCCGGCACCAGGGCCGCACGGTTCACTTCGCGCACAATGCCGGTTCCGGAGCAGGTCGGGCAGGCGCCGGCCGAGTTGAAAGCGAGCGATTCGGCTCCGGGCGCGTGGAATTCCTTGCCACAGCCAGCACAGGTGATGGGCAGTCCGGCCGCCACGTTCAGCGTCGACTCGTTGCGCGCCCCGCAATGCGGGCACACGTGCGAGGCGACGCGGGAGAACAGGAGCCGCAGACTGTTGAGCAGTTCGGTCATCGTGCCGAACGTCGAACGGATGCCAGGCACCGTGGGCCGCTGGTGCAGGGCCAGCGCGGCCGGCACGTGCAGTACTTCGTCCACTTGGGCGCGACTGGCCTGGGTCAGGCGGCGTCGCGTGTACGTGGACAGCGCCTCCAAGTAGCGCCGCGAACCTTCCGCATACAGCACGCCGAGCGCCAGCGAGCTCTTGCCCGAACCGGAGACGCCGGCCACGCCCACCAGTTCGCCCAGCGGAATGTCGATGTCAATGTTCTTCAGGTTATGCACGCGCGCCCCGCGCACTTCGATCGCCTGCGGCCGCTGATCGTTGCTCATGCTCGGCACTGCTCCGCCGCCACTCTACTGTCTGACCTATTATCAAGCGTCACGCCGTTACCTCTTTCTCGACCTCGCCCTAGACCGCCGCCGCACGAGCTTCATGGTCTCCAGTATCATCACGACCAACGACGGCAGCCGAGAGGCTTTCGCTATTGAGCACCGCTTCTCGCATGCTGTTCGCCGCGTCATTACCGAGACTATCCGCGTTTAGCATAATGAGTTCACGGACGGCGGGCATAATGGCAATAGAAGTCCGTCCACACCGAAGGAGCCCCGAGGATGGAACTGCGCGTCCTGCGATATTTTCTGGCGGTTGCCGAGGAAGGCAATATCACGTGGGCCGCGCAGTTGCTGCGTATTTCCCAGCCGACGCTCTCCCGTCAGCTCAAACAGTTGGAAGGGGAATTGGGCGTCACGCTGTTTGAACGCGGCAGTCACACCATCACGCTCACCGAGGAAGGCCGGCTGCTGCGCGAACGTGCGCAGACCATCGTTTCGCTGGCGGACAAAACCGAATTCGAATTGAAGCAATCCGGCAATGACCTCAGCGGTGAAATCGCCGTGGGATGCGGCGAAGTGCGCGGCATGACATTGCTGTCCCAGTGCATGGCTGCTTTTCGCGAGCAGCATCCCAACGTGCGATTCCGGGTCACCAGCACCACATCGGACATTATTCAGGAACAGATTGAGCAAGGTCTCATGGACTTCGGCCTGCTTACCGATCCGGTGGATGTCAGCCAATACGAGTTCCTGCGCACCGGCATCACAGAGCACTGGTCAGCGATGGTTCCCGGAAACCACCCGCTGGCGGAACGAGAATCGTTGACCCCGCAGAATCTCAAGGATGTGCCGCTGCTGTTCCCGGTGCGCACGCCCGTACACAATCTGCTACTGAACTGGTTCGGGCAATACGCCGATCAAGGCGGAGCTCAACGCCGGGTATCACACGCCGGAACGTACCCATGAGCTTTTCGAGGAACCGGTGAGCCATCCTGTTGACCCCACGTTCCGGTTGAACGCGCCATTCCGCACCGACTTCGGCCGCAACGAACACGACACACAGGGAGCCGTCAAGCGAGGGCGTGAAGGTGGCGACCACACCGAATACGGCCACGCCGATCGCGCCGCCGCACAGACCGGCAGCTTCGCTAAGGCCGGCCATCGTCTGCACATTTCCACACCGGCGGTGGCCAAACAAATCAATACGTTCGAAAAGGAATACGGTCTGACGCTGTTCGACCGATCACGCAGCGGCGTGCAACTCACCAAAGCCGGCAAGGAGTTCGTCGAGGACGCGCAGATGATCGTGCGCCAATGTGAGGAGAGTCTACGTCGTGCGCAACGGCGCAGCACCGACGGCATCGCCACCGTCCGCCTTGGCGTTTCCATACTGCGCCCCGGCCACCGCATCCTCGACCTATGGCAGCGCGACGCCGGCAAGCACACCGACATCCGCCTCGAACTGGTGTCGATGCCCGACGACTCCGAAGCCATCAACGACATCATCACCCACCTCGGCGAGGACGTCGATCTGATATCCACGGCCTTCGACACCGGCTATTGGAACGACACCTGCAACACCCTCGCCCTCGATTCCGAGCCACTATGCGTGGCCGTGCCACGCAATCACGCACTGGCGAGACATGCACTACTCACATTGAAAGACCTCGAAGGCACACGCATCCGCATTCTCAAACGTCATCGCGGCGCCAACGACACGGCCCGGGACCTGCTAGAACAATGCCCCGCCATCGATTTGATCGACATCGACCACTACGACCTCGACACGTTCAATGACTGCGCCGAATCCGGCGACCTGCTCATCCCCAAACCCATGTGGGCCAGCGTACGCCCACAGCTCGTCAACGTGGCCGTGGACTGGCCCGAACCGGTCGTCATGCACCACGGACTGCTCTACCCGCTCGACGCAAGCCCGGTGATTCACACATTATGGAATTTTTCGCCGCAGACGGAGATCTCGAACCGTGACCGTCCAACGAAACCGCGCCGATGCTCCGGCGTGAAGTGCGGTAATCTCTAAGAAAAGGCCATTGTGTCGAGATGGCGGGGCAACGGGCAGCGTTGCGGATTTGGGCTGAGGCCCCGTCGCTTGCGGTGTTACATATTGTGACGATGAGGAGGGCATCATGGAGGCCGCAGAGAGCAGGCAGCCGACGATTTTCGATGTCGCTGCGGAGGCCGGCGTCTCCAAGTCCATGGTTTCCCGCGTGATGCGCGGCGAAGGGGGCGTGCGTCAGGAGAAGGTAGACCGTGTGCTCGCCGCGGCGGAGAAGCTCGGATACGTGCCGAGCGCCATGGCCAGCGGGCTCGCCTCGAAGCGCACGAAAACGCTGGGAGTGGTGGTCAGGAACGCGAAGCTGCCTTTCTATGGGTTCCTTCAGGGCGCCATGCAGAAGCGGGCGCGTGAGCGCGGCTATCAGATGGTGTCCATCAGCGGCGTGGAGGAACTGTCCGCGGATGATGCGCGCCAGGCGCTGCGCGATTTGATCGCCCTGCGCGTCGAGGGGCTGATCGTATGCTCCGCCATGCTTGCGGTGGAGGATTTCATGCCGTTCATCGACCGGATCCCGTTCGTGATGGCCGGGCACGAGGACACGACGCGCACCGTGTCCTCGGTGTTTTGCGATGAGGAGGACGGCGGCCGCAGGCTCGCGCAATACGTCCACGACTTCGGGCACCGGGAGGTGGCGGTGTTTCTGGTGCCCAGGGAATACTCGGTCAGCCAGTACGGCCGCGGCATGGCCATGATCGAGCTGCTCGGGCAGCTCGGCATCCGCGTGAAGGTGATGGATATGAAAGGGGCCGAAGAGGTTGGAACGCTGGTGGACGAGGTGCTGTGCCATCCCAGGATCACCGCGTATATGTGCCCGTCCGACGTGGTCATGCTCAATGTGATGGACGAGTTGCGCCGGCGCGACGTTTCCGTGCCGCAGGATGTGTCCGTCACCGGCTATGACGGGTTTGGCCCGCTCGCGTCGCCGTACCTTGGATTCACCACATATCGGCAGCCTTTGGAGGAGATCGGTTCCCGCGCTGTAGATCTGGTGCTCGAGCGTCTGGATGGCGGTGACCACGCCGTGGAGGCGCTGCCAGTAAAGGGGGAATTCATCCACGGGCGCACCGTGGCGCTGCCACGTTGGAAAGACGGGCGATAGACGGGCAATAGGCGGAACGGAAGCCGCATCCCGCGCCGCAATCCCATGCACCCGCGCGTGGTGGCGACGGAGCGATAGCACCCGTCGCCCGAGGATGCATCACAGTGGCAGCAGATCGAGCCCGTTGGCTGCGGCATAGCCCAGGATCCAGGCCATGGGCAGGGTTGCCGCCCATGCGATGAGGATCCTGCGTGCCTCGCCCCAGCGGACCTTGCGCCAGTCGTTCGTCTGGCAGGTGCCGATGAGCGCGCCCGATATGGACTGGGTCATGCTGACCGGGCTTCCCAGCGCCGAGCTGACGAGCACGGCGGCGGAGGCCGCCCACAGGGTGACCCAGATCTGCCGGGAATCCGGCACGATGGTGCCGCGCTGCAGTGCGGCTGCTCCCTTGGGCATGCCGGTGAGCACGCCGGTCAGGAACGTCGCGGCGACGATTGCGGTGATGGCGGCGCTGTGCGTGGCGGTTCCCAAATCGACTCCCATGGCGGTGCCGAACAGGGCGATCATCTTCTGCCCGTCATTGCTGCCATAGGCGATGCAGGTGAGCAGGAATCCGAGGAAGACCATGGTGGTCGAGGACTGCGGGGTTCTGGATTGGAACAGCAGGTAGATGGTGCGGGAGATGGCGAACGCCACCAGAGGCGAAAGTATCGCTATCCCGAGGACGCGCAGCACCAGATGCCATTGGGGATGTCCGCCGGCGAAGCCGGCTCCGGAGGATGCTCCGACCAGGGCGAGCGTGATCGAGGTGGGCACGCCGCCTCCGTTGAGCGCCAGCAGGGTGGCCGATGCGGCGACGAGCACCGTCGCCAGCAGGAGCGGACTTTGTCCGCCGGATCCTTCGGAGGAGACCATGGCGACGATGGTTCCTCCGACGCGGCTGTTGGCGGCCGGCAGCAAGGCCACCGCCGTCGCCAGCATCAGGAAGGGGGCCGCCGTGACGCGGCGCGCGGCCTTGAGGTTGATGGCCACCAGGGGAGACCCGTCGTTCCTTCCTCCAAGCAGGCAGAACACCAATGCCAACATGGGAATAACCCACATATCTCACCCTCCTTGCTGAGAACGCTCCCAATACTGTAATTATTGAGTTTATAAATATTAGCACTGAATTCAGCGAACGTTCATCTTTAGCCTGAAAATGGCTGTATATCGTCGATTAGACTTTCTTATGTCGAAAGGATATACTATGAATCACTGGGAGCGCTCCGAAGATGGAGTGACCCCATACAACAACGGATATAGATAGCAGCAAATCAGCAACTCGATACGCCGCGTCCGTCATCGGAACGGCTGCGGCTCACAACCAAAAGACGTAAAAGGGTATTACCCATGGCTCTCGGCAAGGCAATGCCGGAGCCGGAGAAAGAAAGGAAGCGCGAGATGGCGTCATCAACCCATTTGTCGCAATCCCCGCACGGCGCCAAGACGCACGGCGGACGCACGGCGAACGTTCTCGTTGCGAAGAATCGCCTGACCGGTGCGGTCATGCTGGTTCCGGCATTGGCATTGCTGGTCGTGTTCGTGTTCGGCCCGCTGGTGCGCGTAGTGATGATGAGCATGCAGGGCACGGACATCTTCGGTTCGCCCTCAGGCTTCATCGGGCTGGAGAACTACAGGACGGTCTTCACGGACCCGGCGTTTGTCAAGGTGCTTATCCAGACGTTCCTCTACGCCGTGCTGGTCGTGGCGGGGCGCATCGCCTTGGGCGTGCTGCTGGCGATTCTGCTGACGAGGCACATCATGGGCATCAAGATACTGCGCGTGGCCATGACCTCGATCGTCAGCGTCTCGGTGGCGGCCGCATCGCTGGGCTTCCTGGCGTTGTTCGGCTCGAGCGGCGTGATCAATTCGATCATCGAGAAACTGGGCATCCGGCCGGTCGGGTTCCTCACCGACGCGAAGTGGGCGTTCTTCACGGTCACCTTGGTGACCATCTGGACCGGTCTCGGATTCGCGCTGATCCTGTTGTGCGCCGCGATCGACGGCGTGGACCAGGAGATCCTGGAGGCCGCGCGCATCGACGGCGCGAACGAAGCCCGCATCCAGTGGTCCATCGTGCTGCCGCTGATCACACCGACGCTGTTCTACATCGCCGTGACCACATGCATCGAGGCCCTGCAGGCGTTCGCCCAGATCAACATCCTGACCAAGGGCGGACCGGGCCAGGCGACCACGACCATCACCTACAACATCTACACCACCGCGTTCAACGCGGGCAGCGCGAATTTCGGCATCGCGTCCGCGCTGGGCATCGTGCTGTTCCTGTTCGTGTTCGTCCTGACATTGCTGCAGTTCCGCTTCCTGGAAGGCAAGGTGAACTACTGATGATCCGCAAGACTTCCCCCGTGAGCCAGGGCCTGTGGGCCGTGCTGGCCCTGATCGTGACCGTGCTGGTCATGCTGCCGGTTCTGTACATCTACGTCGGCGCGTTCTTCTTCGACGCCAACGGCCTGTTCAGGGGCTTCACCCTGGGCAATTTCATGCGCGCCATGTCCCAGATGCCCCTGACCCAGCAGCTGGGCAACAGCATCGTCGTGACCGTCTGCCAGACCGCGGGCCAGATCGTGACCGCGTTCCTCGCCGCCTACGCCATCGTGTTCTGCAATCTGAGGCGGCCCGGAATGTGGATGATGGTCTTCCTCATGAGCATGATGGTGCCTGGCGAGACCACCCTGCTGTCGAACTACCTGAACATCGCCAACTGGGGACTCATGGACACGATCCCGGCGATTTTCCTGCCGTTCCTGGTGCAGGGCTTCACCGTGTTCCTGTTCCGCCAGGCGTTCCGTTCCTTCCCCAAGGAGCTGCGCGAGGCGTCGTTGATCGACGGCGCCGGCCATCTGCGGTTCATGATCGACGTGCTCCTGCCCATCGTCAAGCCGACCATCATCGCCGCGACGATCAACGCCATGGTCGCCGCGTGGAACGGCTACTTCTGGCCCCTGCTCGTGACCAACAAGCCCGAGCACCGCACCATTCAGGTCGGCATCACCCAACTGAGCGGCACCGACGGCTCCAACATCGGCGTGGTCCTGGCCGGCGCGGCCATCGCGGTCGTCCCGGCGATGATCCTCACGCTCCTGTTCAACCGGTCCCTGCGCGGCATGAGCGTCGCCGGAAGCATCAAGTAGCCCATCCGCCGCCCCTCGCGGGCGGTCCGAGAATCCAACGTCAACCCGGACCGGGGCATCCGGTCCAAAGCACGCATGGCGCCATCCGGGCGCCAACGAACAGATTTTTCTGTCGGAGGCCAGAACGGCCCATCCGGCGCAACAAGAAAGGAAATCACCATGAGGAAGTCAACGCTGCTGAAGGCCGCCGCCATCGCGGTCCTACCCATGCTCGCACTGTCCGCCTGCGGCTCCTCGTCGAACACGAACGCCGATGCGAACGGCGGCGAGCAGAACGTCACGTTCTGGTACTCGAACTCCGGCCCGGCCGTGGACGCCATCAACCAGCTCGTCTCCGAGTTCAACGACGCCAACAAGGGCAAGATCAAGGTCGAGGCCTCCTATCAGGGCTCCTACACGGACGTGCAGCAGAAGTTCTCCGCCGCCGTCCAGGCCAAGTCCACGCCCTCGATCCTGCAGATGAACGACACCTCGACCGGCTACATGATCGACAGCAAGATGACCACCCCGGTCTACAAGTTCGCTGAGGGCGACTCCGACTTCGATACGGCCGACCTGCAGCCGGTCGCGCTGAAGTACTACAGCGACGACAACGGCCTGCTGTCCCTGCCGTTCGCCATCAGCCAGCCCGTGACCTACATCAACAACAAACTCGCCCAGCAGGCCGGCCTGGACGTGTCCAACCCGCCGACCACCTTCGCCGAGGTCGTCGACTGGGCCAACACCATCCATGAGAAGACCGGCGCCTACGGCTTCTCGATGAACATGGTCGACTCGTGGATCCTGGAGGAACTCTCCGCCAGCCACGGCGAGCTCATCGCCACCCCCGACAACGGACGCGGCGGCAAGGCCGTCACCGGCGTGAACATGACCTCCGCGACCCAGCTCGACATGTTTCAGAAGATCGCCGACATGTTCAAGGACGGCGTCGCGCTCAACCCCGGCACCGATTCCAGTTCGATGACGACCGCCTTCACCTCCAACAAGGTCGGCGTCGTGCTGACCTCCTCCGCCTCCTACACCTCCATGCTGCCCGACAGCTCCTCCAAGAACGTGACCATTGCCCAGTTCCCGCACGACGACGCGAACAAGGACGCCGGCACCCCGATCGGCGGCAACTCGCTGTGGATCGTGGCCGCCGAGCACTCCGAGGCCGAGCAGAAGGCCACCTGGGAGTTCGGCAAGTACATGATGACCCCGCACGCCCAGGCCGTGTTCGCCAAGGCCTCCGGCAACCTGTTCGCCAACACCAAGGCCGCCGACGAGGCCGAAGGCAAGGAGATCCTTCAGGATCCGAACGTCAAGGTCTTCTACGACCAGCTTGCCACCAACCCGTCCACCAGCGTGTCGCTGGGAGCCCGTACCGGCGCCTACCCGTCCATCCGCAAGGACGTGATGGCCTCCTTCAACGAGGTCGTCGGCGGCTCCAAGGATCTCAAGACCGCCATGCAGGAGGCCCAGACCCAGTCCGCCAAGGACATCGCCACCTACAACAAGGCCGCGGGCAAGTGATCCCGCGCCGGTAAACAGTCCCTTTCGCCGTCCCTCCCCGGTTGTCTATACCGGGGCGGGATGGCCCGAATTCCCCCCCCCAGACAGCAACAAAGGAGCCGACATGAGCACCAAGACGGCCGCGCCGCGATTCGGCCGCGAACGGTACGCGGACATCAACATCGATCTCAACCGGGCGTGCGACCAATCGCCGTTCGTCATCGCCGCGCACCGCGGCACGCCGCGTGGCGATATCCGCGAGAACACACTCAACGGCGTCATCGCCACCACAAAGGTCAACGCCGACATCGCCGAGATCGACGTGATCCGCTCCACCGACGGCGAATACTTCGCCTTCCACGACGGCACCGAGATGGCCCGCCTGCGCATCACTGACGACATCCTGTCCAAGACCGCCGCCGAGCTCGACGAACTGCGCTACACCGAATATCCCGGCGCCTACTACGGCAACGTCGAGAGGGTCGCGCACATCCTGTCGAACGCGCCGGACATCCTCATCAACATCGATCGCTCCTGGCGCTACTGGAGCACCGGGTTCCTCGACTGGCTCGACCAGTTCCACCTCGAACGCAAACTCATCCTCAAATGCCCCGTCGCGGAGGGGTTCCAGCAGGCCCTTCACGATCATGAGACCAAATACATGTTCATGGGCATGATCCAGAGCCCCGACGAGCTCGATCTGTTCGTCGGCGACGAGCAGATCAACACCGTCGGCGTGGAACTCGTAGCCACCACCGAGGACACCCCACTCGCCGACCCCGCGGTCTTCCGCACGATCAGCGAGCACGGCCTGTACAGCTTCGTCAACGCCCTCGACCTCGGCAACGGATACTGCGGTCTCAAGGGCATGGACGACACCCGCTCCATCCTCGAAGGACCCCAGCATGGGTGGGGCGCGCTCCTCACCCTCGGCGCCAACGTCATCCAGACCGACTGGCCCGAGAAACTCGACGAGTATCGCCGGGTCATCGCCTGATTCCGGCGGTTCTCCGCGATTTCCCCTCAGCGGCCCCTCTGCGTTTCCGGATCAGCCTGAAACGGCGCCCGTTCCGGGCCGGTCCGGAAACGCAGAGGCCGCTGCCTTCGCCGCGACAATGAACGAAAGAAGGTGCCACAATGCCGTGGTTCAGCGCCAAGAACGCGCTCGCAGAGGATCCCGTCATGGGGCTGCTCCGGGAACAGGTGATGACAACCCGCAAAGGAGTGTCCATCGCGTTGGACGCCGTCGAGGGGCATCTGAGCGTCGATGAATCCAGAAAGAGCGTCAACGATATCGAGCACGAGGGGGACGAGGTCCGTTCCAAGGTCGTTCACGCGTTGGCCAAGGCCTGGACCACGCCGTTGGACCGTGAGGATCTGTTCCGTTTCTCCCGATCCATCGACGACGTGCTCGACAACACCCGCGATTTCATACGCGAGATCCATCTTTGGAAAGGATATGCCGGCGAACACGCCAATGTCGCGTTGACCCACGTGAACGTCGCCCTGCACGATCTGGAACTCGCCGTGACCGCGGAAGGCGCCGACATGCGCCGGTACTGCCTCGAGGCCAGCAAAGAATCCGCCCGCGTGCGGCGCGCCTACGAATCGGGGCTTGCAGCCGTCTACACCGGCGAAATGAGCATGGACACCCTGAAAACCCGAGATCTGCTGCGCCGCGTCGACGTCATAGGCCTGAGGCTTGGGGAGCCCTCCGACGCCATCCTCGACGGGCTCGTCAAACGCGGGCTGTGACTCACCGGAATACCGCAAAGGGAAAGGCGCGAATATGCGCAGGAAACTGATTCTTGATTTGGATACGGGCATCGACGACGCGCTGGCAATCGGATCCATCTTCTCGCGTCACAGACAGTGGGCCATATACAACGGCAGCTTGATGCGTTCTCCATTCACTTCGAGTTGGCGGGGATGCAGAACGTATTCCTCGCCCAATCGTTGGGCATACCTTTTGCGGAATTTGTCGAGCGAAGACACACCGTATCGTTTCGTGGATTTCACTTCGATCGGGCTGATGCGAGGTTTCATCGCGGCATTATCGTATTCCCGAACGATGAGGAAGTCTATCTCCATGGTTTTCGAGGCATCCGTTCTATCCGAGCGCGAGAAGAAATACAGTTTGCGCCCATTAGCCCGGAATTGCTGAGCCACCGCATTCTCCACCAGCATTCCTTCGTTGAGCGAAAGCTTATCGAACAGAATATCCCGGTACACATCATCCGGCGTTGTCTCTCGATCGGCAAACGCCTGCGACACCAGCAAACCGGTATCCGCCATATAGCATTTGAATGAATCGTTATCTTCGTACAATCCCAGCCCCACCAAAGGGTCAGTCGAATTACGGCACAGGTTCACCAAGCGGGCGTCTTCCAACCAGAAGAACGCCGAATCGTATTCACGAGATCGAGCCCCCTTATCGACCGATGCCAGAGTGAATCGTTTCTCATGCTTGGACAGCTGCCCTGGAATCTGAGCGAAAATGCCCCGCACGTGGCCGGCATCGCCATTGGCGAACTTGCCGATATCATCACTGTACAGTTGCAGGATGCCACGTTTAATCGAATCCACCTCGCCAAAATCGCGATGCTCGACATAATCGGCAACCGCCTGCGGCATACCGCCCACCAGCAGATATTCGCGCCACAGCCTCATCGCTCGTTTGTGCAGCGCATCGGGCAACGGGACCAGACGCTCGAACGATTTGCGAATCGTTTCAGCAAGCAGCTCCTCCCCCATGGCCCAGCAGAACTCCTCAAAATCGAGCGGCCCCATGTCCATTTTCCGTTCCTCGGAGGGGATGACGATATTCGCCACATTCCTCTTGATGGAGATCAGCGAACCAATTTCCACATAGTCATACCGGCCATCCGCAACCAGATATTTGATGAGCTCCCTCGCCGCCGGATACCGCTGCACCTCGTCGAAAATAATCAACGATTCACGCTCGTACAGTCGCTTGCGGTAATACGCAGACAACAGCATGAAAAATGTGTCAAAGTCATCACGCTGGTTTTCGAAGATGTCGCGAACGTCGCGCGGCAAACGCGCGAAATCGATGAGAATATATGACTTGTACTGAATGCGGCCGAATTCCTCAACAATGGTGCTTTTGCCCACACGGCGAGCGCCTTCGACGAGAAGAGCCTCACGCCCACCCGCTTTTTGTTTCCATGCGATCAGCTTATCCAGCATCTTGCGCTTCAACATGAGCAATCACCTCATTACACGAAAACAACAGTATAGGCATATGCTATTCTACACGAAAACAGAGGTATAGAGGTGGCCGATTCTACACGAAAACAACGGTATAAGGACGCAAGCCGAACCGGCTCACCCCCAATCCCCCCCCCATCACACCGGCGGCCTGTTTGATTGTGCGATTTTGTGCGAATGGCTCACACGGTTCTTAGTGAGAACCGTTCGCTGCGTACCTGACCCTAGAACCCGATCAGCGCCTTGATGACCTTGCGCTGGTCCATCGCCTCGTAGGCGTCTTGGATATGGTCGAGGTCGTACTCGGCGGTGAACACGCGGCCGGGGTTGATCTCGCCCTTGAGCACCGCGTCCAGCAGACCCTCATCAAGGTCATAGTGGCGCACGGGAGCCGGGCCGCCCTTGATGCCGATGTTGCCGTAGAACGTGCCTTCGGCGCTGATCTCCACATCGTGCGGCAGGCCCACACGGCCGATCACGCCGCCGCGTCGGATCAGGCCAATCGCCGTATCGAACGACTGCTTGGAGCCCACGCATTCGAGCACAGCGTCGGCGCCGTAGCCATCGGTCATCCCCAGCACCTTGTCAATGGCAGCCTGATCACGCTCCGGCACGATATCAGTCGCACCAAATTCGCGGGCGAGCGCCGCGCGATCCTCGTGACGGCTCATGGCAATAATGCGCGTGGCACCGCGCATCTTGGCGGCAATCACACCGCACAGGCCGACTGCACCATCGCCCATGACCACGGCGGTGTCACCGGGCTTGACCTCGGCAGAAGCCGCCGCGTGATAACCGGTGGACATCACATCGGAAATGGTCAGCAGCGATGCGAGCTGTTCATCGGAATAATCTTCCGGTGAACCGGGCACCTTGACCACGGTGCCGTCCGCCTCGGGCACACGCAGGTATTCGGCCTGACAAGCGGAGAAGTAGCCGCCGTGCGGGCACACGGATTCGAAGCCGGCCTTGCATACCGGGCACTTGCCGCAGCTGTACGGGAATGGCACGACCACGAAATCACCTGGCTTAACGGATTCGACCGCCGCGCCAACCTCTTCGACCACACCGATGGACTCGTGACCCACCTGGCTGTGCGCGGCCTGTCCGCTCAGCCCACGGAAGAACCACAAATCAGAGCCACACACGCACGTGCGCACCACGCGGATCACAATGTCATCATCCTGTTCAAGCGTCGCCCTCGGCACTTCTTCCACGGCCATCTTGCCAGGCTCCACGAAAATCGCGGCTTTCATCATTTCGGTCATGTCAATCACTCCTTTGTTGGGAATATCTGTCTATTGTCGTTTATTGTTTGACGTCGGTTTGCAGGCGCTTCACCTGTTCGATGATGTTCCGGTTTTCTTCGATGAGCTGCTGCGCCTCCTCGTCGCGCCCCTCAGCCTTAGCCCGCCAGTACAGTGTCTTGAACGATACGTACGCCTGCTGCATTCGAATGGATTCGGCTTTGGCAGCGAGACACAGGGCCTGCGCGTCGAGCAGTTCCATCTGGCGGCGTGCACCTTCTCGCCCGCCCTGCGAGTTGGCGAGGTATGTGCGCATCGATTCGAGCGGCATGCCCGTGGCTGCGAGACAGGATACTGTGGTCAGCCGTTCGAGATCGACGTCCGAATAGGCGCGATGCCCCGAACTCGGGTCGCGAGTGATAGGAGCGATAATGCCGATCTGCTCGTAGTAGCGCAGCGTGGACTCCGGAAGCCCGGAAATCATCGATGCCTCGCGAATCGTATGCCATGCGGTCGTTGTGCTCATATCGACAACTCTAAAAACCTCAAGTACTTGAAGTAAAACGGCGACACACCCATGGATGTCTTCTGCACGAGTAGGCTGGGATTCGGCGATGGGACCCGCCTGAACTTGTTTCGAACCGCACACTGCTGATAGTTCCTACACACGATTTGACATTGCATGAAATCGTTGTGTCTTCAGCAGGATTCAGCGGTTTCAGGAAAGGCTACTATGGGTTCGCAATCCCCATCCGCAGGTGCCCGGCCGATTACGCACACGACCACTCCCCCGGCGCGCAAGCTCCCCGATATTCATCTTGATATTGTGTTGGTCGTCTTCTGCGGCGGCACTATTGGCACCGCGATTCGCTATGCGTTCGCGCAGATTTCCGCTGCTGGCAGCTTCCACACCGGCACGTTTGTGGCCAACATGCTGGCTTGCTTCTGCTATGCAGGGCTGACCGCTTACTTGGCCGGCGCTTCCCGGTTCGGTGCACGTTCCAAAGAACTTGCCAGTCGCGGACTCGGCATGGGCGTATGCGGTGGTTTGTCTACGATGTCGACACTCGCGCTGGAAGGTTTTACCGCAATCCGCGACGGTCAGGTGGCGGCCGGCATTGCCTATCTACTGGTGACGTTCGCGCTGGGTCTGGTTTGTGCGTCTGCCGGCGCGTGGGCAGGAACGCATCTGGCCGGCTCCTCGAACGTATCCGCCGAAGCGTCCGCTGATACGAATGCCGCTACGACCAGCAAGGGAGGTAAGGCGTGATGACCGTATTCCTACCAATCTTGGTCTGCCTGTGCGGCGGCGTAGGCGCCTCCTGCCGCTATCTGCTTGACGTGACCATCAAAACGTACTGGCGGCGCGCATTCCCACTTTCCACGTTCACCATCAATCTCATCGCCGGATTCCTAGCCGGTTTGGTCGCGGCGCTGGCCCTCGGCGGGACACTTGATGAACCATGGCGGCTAGTGCTGGCCACCGGTTTCCTCGGCGGCTTCTCCACGTTCTCGACCGCAATCAACGAAATGGTGACGCTCTTCCGCAAACACCGCTACCCCACCGCAGCGGCCTATCTGGTGCTGTCGCTGAGTGTGCCGGTCGTTGCTGCGGCCTGCGGTTTTCTCGTCTGACCGCCACGCCGATTCCCGACGCGGTCAGCGGTATCATTGCGAGGTCGAACGTCACAGGTACATCCGGGAGGTATATGGGCATGGCGAACAATGGAGCGGATGTGAAGCCGAATCAAGGTGTGGGCGCCACAAATACCTCGACCACAACGAATACTGCGGAAAATACCGTGGGCACGGCAACCCCGAAGCAAAATGGACTCGCCGTGTTGAGCAAGTATGTGGTGTTTCCGCCACGCAGACCATTGTGGAGTATGCGACGTTCGCCATTCTGCACTTGATCGGCGTACCCTCACAGATCGCCAACGGCATCGCCGTGGTGTGTTCGGCGACCTACAACTTCGTGATGAACCGCAACGTGACATTCAAATCGTCCAGCAACTTCACCCGTTCCGTGGCGCTGTTCGTGCTGCTATGAGGCTGGTTCGCTGTGGCGTTCGTAATCATGGTGGTAATCGCCTTCGCCATCATCGGCATGCAACGTGCGATGGCCTCAACGACTAGGCAGAACACTCATGGCAATCATCACGACAACATCCTCAGTCAACGCGGATACCATCGCGCCGACTGATTGCACCGACATATCACGACAACGAATAGGAGGCATATGACTCATTCATATGCCGCTTATTCGTATTTCAGAGCACTTATCAGATCAGAAGAACAGCACCGCGACGCCTGCCGCGAAGCACATGAGCAGAATCGAGGTCAGGAAGCTGGCGAGCATCGGCTTCTTACCCTTGGAAGCGATGGCCTTGAAGTTCACGTTGATGCCGAGCGCGGCCATGGCCATGCCGAGCACGATGTACGCGAAGTCCACGAGCTGCGGGGTGATGAAGGCGATGAACGGCACGAAAGTGCCGATGATCGAAGCGCCGATAAAGCCGAGCATGAACCACGGGAAGGCCACGGTCTTCTTGCCGGTGTTCTCCACCTCAGAGTGCTTCTTCTCCCACCAGATAGCGATAATGATGGCGGCAAACACGAGCATGAGCACGCGGGAGAGCTTCATGATGGTGGCGATGTCCACCGCGCCGAAAGCGTCGCCGGCGGCGACCGCGTGGGCGATTTCGTGCAGGGAAGCACCGGCGGTGATGCCCAGCTGGTCCTTGGTCATGCCGGTCAGCGGGCCGAGCGCGATCTCCAGCAACGCGAACACAGTACCCATAATGGCTACGATGGCCACGGCCATGGTCACGTCGTTGTCCTTCTCGTCCTGCTTGTCCTCAGACACCTTGATGGAACCGGCCAGACCCATGACGGCGGCCGCACCGCAGATGCCGGTGCCACCGGCGGTCAGGATGGCGAGCATCGGGTCGACACCGAGCTTGCGGGCGATGGCATAGCACACGATGATGGTCAGCGTGACGACCACAGCGGCGATCGGCAGACACTTGATGCCCTGCGTGAACAGCACGGCGAGGTTGAGCTTGAAACCAAGCAGGATGATGCCGAGGCGCAGCAACTTGTTGGAAATCAGGCCAGCGGCGTCCTTGACGCCTGCCTTGCGGCCATCATTGGAACCGACGTAGGCACTGCGGATCGGGAACTGGATGATCATACCGATGAGCAGCGCGATGATAAGCGCGCCGAACAGGCTGAATCCGGGGAACTGCTTGAGCCAGGAGGCGAACAGCGAAGCCAGCAGAGTCAGAACGCCAATGAACAACATGTCAACGGCGGCAATGCGCTTCCACCATTTTGTACAGAACTCTCTCATGGTGTCTATTGAATCTCAAGTGTTTACATCGGTCAAATCATTGCCACCAATACATATCATTGATTTTGCCGATACCACATTCTGGCTCCCCTCTGACGGGAGACAAGGCACCGACTATCCGCGCAACACAGCGATAATCGCTTCCACCAGCTCTCGCTGATCGTGCGTCAGGCCGGATCTCGGCACCAAGGCATAGAAACGGCGCACGAATTCGTCTCCGAGCTTTCGCGCTGGCACTCCAGAAGGCACTGCGGCTTCCGAAATCAGCGACTGCCCAAAGCCGGAAGACAACGCCGCCGCAATCGCGGCATTGCTGGACACCTCCATGGTGCGAGGCGGCAAACCCTGCATAGTCTTGAAATACAAATCCGTGTAATACCGCACACCGGAACCGTGCTCGCGCACCATCCATACGCCGTCTGGTTCTCCCGCCAAGACCAGCCGGTCCTCGCACAGGGTGACACGATCCACCGAATCATTGACGATCGGCTTTTCCACCACGCCCAAATGCACGGCTTTCATGCTTGCCTGGTCAAGAATGGCGTCCGAGTTCATCATCTGCACGGCAAAATCGAACCCATCCATGTTCCGGGCCATGACCGGCAATGCCTTGGGAAGCAATATTGCGGCGGTCGTATGCGAGAACGAGACCGCCAATGGCTCGCGATCCTCCTGCACGCGGGCAATCTGCTCGCGCGTATCACGCCATAATCCATCAATACCAATGGCAGTCTGATACAGCATCCGCCCGGCCTGCGTAGGCGTCACATCGCTTTTCGCATTGCGCACGAACAGCGGAGCCCCGACCATCTGTTCCAATTGGGCGATGCGCGACGACACCGTCGACTGCGACACTTTCAGCTCGTCAGCAGCCAACGTGAACTGACCCACCTCATATACGGCGACCAGGGTCTCAAGCAATGGGAACATGGTTCAACTGTAACGCCTTATACTTCGCGCATCTGCGCTAATTGCGTCTTTGCCTTGTGGAGTTTGGCGTAAATTTCGTTACGCTGTGCCGGATTCTTAGCACGCTGATGATCTCGCGTAAGTTTGTCAACATCGGCTTCGAGTCGCGCGATCTCGCCATGCTGCACGATGCGTGCATCCAGATTCTCGAAGTCCGTGGTTCCCAAAATCGCTTGCGAGCACAAGGAAGCCCACAGTTCATCAATGGTGGAGCCGGTCAACTCAAGCTGGCACTCCCCTGCCGGCTGCCAGTCGCCTGCATACACGTGATAAATAAGCGTGTGTCCGGCACGCCCCGGCTGTGCACGACGCACCGCGAACGCGCATTCCTCGCGCGTTCTGCCTTCGAACGGCACCTCGCGCACACATGCAAACACAATGCCCGACTTGCGTTGTCCGGCAATAAGTTCGATGACTTCAGAAGGTATTTCAGTGGCTTTAGCCGTAAGTTTAAGACCGATAATCAACACTTCTGGAATCAGTTTGCCATCCGCAAGTCCAGTGTTGGCAGAACGAGCCAGGGCCAGCATGGTGATGGATTCAATCTCATTCACAAACCGCTGCTTAAGCTTGCCGGAAATCGGTGCTTTGCCCACGAACAGAGCCTTCGGCAATATGCCCTTGGCCTCCGGAATCGCCGTGGAAACAGGCAGTCCCAGTGAAATTGCGGATACGGAACCACAGTGAGAAGCCTGTGCACCAGTCATCATCGACCTTCTTTCCCGGCCTGCCATCAGTGTCATACCCTCGCAGTGCAGCAGTCCGTTTATCTATTGGAAAGCAACACTAGCGCATCCAGGCCGGAAGTCGTGGTACATATCCATATCCTGCTGCGGTTATAGGAAATCCCCTCCGAGTTTCCTCGAAGGGGATTTTCTATAACGCTAGTTCAAGCGAAGATTCTTGTCTGATGAAAATCAGGCGAGGATCTTGGTCACACGACCGGAGCCAACGGTGTGGCCACCTTCACGCACAGCGAAGGTCAGGCCTTCCTCCATAGCGATGGGCTGAATCAGCTCAACGGTGAAGGTAGCGTGGTCGCCCGGCTGAACCATCTCGACGCCTTCCGGCAGCTCGATGACGCCGGTGACGTCGGTGGTGCGGAAATAGAACTGCGGACGGTAGTTGGAGAAGAACGGCGAGTGACGGCCGCCCTCGTCCTTGGTCAGCACGTAGACTTCGCCCTCGAACTTGGTGTGCGGGGTGACGGAGCCCGGCTTGGCCACAACCTGGCCACGCTCGACATCTTCACGGCCAAGACCACGCAGCAGCAGACCGGTGTTGTCGCCAGCCTCGCAGGCGTCCATGGTCTTGTGGAAGGTCTCGATGGAGGTGACGGTGGTGGTCTGGGTCGGACGGATACCAACGATCTCGACCGGAGTGTTGACGGCCAGCTGGCCACGCTCAACACGACCGGTGACAACGGTACCACGGCCGGAGATGGTGAAGACGTCCTCGATCGGCATCAGGAACGGCTTGTCGAGGTCGTGGACCGGGGTCGGGATGTAGTCGTCGACGGCGTCCATGAGGTCCTTAACGGACTGGACCCACTTCTCGTGGTCCGGAGCGTCGTCGTGCAGAGCACCGTAAGCGGAGGTGTGGATGACCGGGCAGTCGCGGTCGAAGCCGTTCTCGTCGAGGAGGTCGCGGACCTCTTCTTCGACGAGCTCGATGAGCTCCTCATCCTCAACCATGTCGCACTTGTTCAGGGCGACAAGGATCTTCGGGACGCCCACCTGACGAGCGAGCAGCACGTGCTCGCGGGTCTGAGCCATCGGGCCGTCGGTGGCGGCCACAACGAGGATGGCGCCATCCATCTGGGCAGCACCGGTGATCATGTTCTTCACGAAGTCGGCGTGGCCCGGGCAGTCGACGTGAGCGTAGTGACGCTTCTCGGTCTGGTACTCGATGTGGGCGATGTTGATGGTGATACCGCGGGCGGCCTCTTCCGGAGCAGAATCGATCTGGTTGAAGTCGTACTCCGGGTTGACATCCGGGAACTCCTCGTGCAGCACCTTGGAGATGGCAGCAGTCAGGGTAGTCTTACCGTGATCGACGTGGCCGATGGTACCAATGTTAACGTGCGGCTTAGTACGCTCGTACTTTTCCTTTGCCATTACTTTTGTCCTCCTGGACGTCTCGTGAGTTTCCTGCACCCTTTCGCGCAGGCACTCGCTCTATTCTACTGGGTTTCTGGGTTATGTGCCACTTTGAAGAGCCAGAACCCAGTCAGCGGTACAGAATGTTACCGCTGACTGGCGACACTGGCTACTTCATCGTGAGGCGCGTGTCACTCGCCGCGCTGAGCCTTGATGATCTCCTCGGAGACGCTCTTCGGCACCTCGTCGTAGGAGTCCATCTCCATGGTGAACATGGCGCGGCCCTGGGTCTTGGAACGCAGGTCGCCGATGTAGCCGAACATCTCGGACAGCGGGACCTTGGCGTCGATGACCTTGACGCCGACACCGTCGGTCATGGACTGGATGTTGCCACGACGCTGGTTCAGATCGCCGATGACATCGCCCATGTACTCTTCCGGCGTACGAACTTCGACCTTCATGATCGGTTCGAGGATGACCGGCTTAGCCTTCGGGGCAGCTTCCTTGAAGCACATGGAACCTGCGAGCTTGAAGGCCATTTCGGAGGAATCGACCGGGTGCATCTGACCATCGGTGACGGTGGCCTTGACGCCCACGACCGGGAAGCCGGCGAGGATACCGGACTCCATGGCCTCCTTGACACCAGCCTCGATGGGGCCGATGAATTCGCCGGAGATGTGGCCGCCGGTGACCTTGTTCTCGAACTCGAAGGTCTTGCCCTCGGTGGTGTCGAGCGGCTCGAAGTTCATCAGGACCTTTGCGAACTGGCCGGAACCACCGGTCTGCTTCTTGTGGGTGTAGCCCTGGTCCATGACGGCCTTGCGGATGGTCTCGCGGTAAGCAACCTGCGGCTTGCCCTGGTTGCACTCCACCTTGAACTCGCGACGCATACGGTCGACGATGATGTCGAGCTGGAGCTCGCCCATGCCGGCGATCAGGGTCTGGCCGGACTCTTCGTCGGTCGTGACCTGGAAGGTCGGATCCTCTTCGGCCAGCTTGGACAGGGCGATGCCCATCTTCTCCTGGTCGGCCTTGGTCTTCGGCTCGACGGCCACCTGGATCACAGGATCCGGGAAGGTCATGGAGTCGAGGGTAATCGGATCGTCGATGGCGCACAGGGTGTCACCGGTGGTGACGTTCTTGAGGCCCACGAAGGTGTAGATGTTGCCGGCGTCAGCCTGCTCCATCGGGTTTTCCTTATCGGCGTGCATCTGGAAGATCTTGCCGATACGTTCCTTCTTCTCGCGGGTGGAGTCGAGCACGGAATCGCCGGGCTTGACGGAACCGGAGTACACACGCACGAACACGAGCTTGCCGTAGAACGGGTGGGTGGAGATCTTGAAGACCAGAGCCGAGAACGGATCGGTCTTGACCGGCTTGCGGTCGATCTCGACGGACTCATCGCCAGGCTTGTAGCCCTTGATGGCCGGCACGTCCTCCGGGGACGGCAGGTAATCGACGACGCCGTCCAGCATCGGCTGAACGCCCTTGTCCTTGAAGGCGGAACCGCAGAAGATCGGGAAGGCTTCCTTGGCGATGGTGAGCTTGCGCACGCCAGCGCGGATGTCTTCCTTGGACAGGTCGCCGTCCTCGAAGAACTTGTTCATGAGCTCGTCGTCGGCTTCGGCAGCGGCTTCCACGAGCTTCTCGTGGTATTCCTGGGCCTTGTCCTTGAGGTCGTCCGGGATCTCGGTGGTGTCGTACTTGGCGCCGAGCTCCTCGGTGCCGTTCCACACGTAGGCCTGCATCTCAACCAGGTCGACAACGCCAGTGAAGTCGTTCTCGGAACCGATCGGCAGCTGCATCACGATCGGAGTAGCGCCCAGCTTCTCCTTGATGGTGTCGACGGAGTAGTAGAAGTTCGCGCCGAGCTTGTCCATCTTGTTGATGAAGCAGATACGCGGAACGCCGTACTTGTCAGCCTGACGCCACACGGTCTCGGACTGCGGCTCCACGCCTTCCTTGCCGTCGAACACGGCAACGGCGCCATCGAGCACACGCAGGGAGCGCTCCACCTCGGCCGTGAAGTCCACGTGGCCAGGGGTATCGATGATGTTGATCTGGAACTTGCCCTTGGTGTCGTGGGACTGACGGCTCCAGAAGCAGGTGGTAGCAGCGGACTGGATGGTGATACCACGTTCCTGCTCCTGCGCCATGAAGTCCATGGTGGAGGCGCCGTCGTGGGTCTCGCCGATCTTGTAGTTCTTACCGGTGTAGAACAGAATACGCTCGGTAGTGGTGGTCTTGCCGGCATCGATGTGGGCCATGATGCCGATATTGCGGACGTCGTGGAGGTCCGAAATCTCTTCAGCCATCGTTTTTCCTTAGCTTTCTTAGGGGGCTTAAGACTACCAGCGGTAGTGAGCGAAGGCCTTGTTGGCCTCAGCCATCTTGTGGGTGTCCTCGCGACGCTTGACGGAAGCGCCGAGACCGTTGGAGGCATCGAGGATCTCGTTGGCGAGACGCTCGGCCATGGTCTTCTCACGACGGGCGCGGGAGAAATCGGTCAGCCAGCGAAGCGACAGGGTGTTGGCGCGGTTCGGCTTGACCTCGACCGGCACCTGGTAGGTAGCGCCACCGACACGGCGGGAGCGAACCTCGAGGGACGGACGGATGTTGTCCAGGGCGCGCTTGAGCACAGCCACCGGCTCCTGGTCGGACTTCTCCTTGACCATATCGAGCGCGGAGTACACGATGTCCTCGGCGATCGACTTCTTGCCGTCAAGCAGAATCTTGTTGATGAGCTGCGCCACCACGGTGGAACCGTAGATCGGATCGGGCAGCACGACGTGCTTCTTGGAAGGTCCCTTACGTGACATATCTCTTACTTCGCCTTCTTTGCTCCATACAGGGAACGACCCTGCTTACGGTCCTTGACACCCTGGGTATCGAGCGCACCACGCACGATGTGGTAACGCACACCCGGCAGATCCTTCACACGGCCGCCGCGCACGAGCACGATGGAGTGCTCCTGCAGGTTGTGGCCCTCGCCCGGAATGTAGGCGGTGACTTCGATGCCCGAGGACAGGCGCACACGGGCGACCTTACGCAGAGCCGAGTTCGGCTTCTTCGGGGTGGTGGTGTAAACACGGGTGCACACGCCACGACGCAGCGGGCTTCCCTTCAGGGCCAAAGTCTTGGACTTCTTCGGCTTTGCCTGACGTCCCTTACGGACGAGCTGTTCAATAGTAGGCAACTTGAATTCTCCGATTCAGTGGTTTCTCTTGCTTTCGTGTGACCGCCGCACTGCGCCACACTTCTCAGCTCTCCGAACGCTCGTCTGCTGACGGCATCCGACGAATCGGAAAAGATAGCCCAGTCCACCGGCCCGATGGCCTTCTCCCCTCCCGTCGGCGCATTGCTGCGTGCGATCAGCGGTTTGAAGGATATCCCAGCGCGCACACCTATTACATAAGGCATGCCGTTGGCACACACAAATATCAATACTACGATTTCGTCGGACAACGACGCGCCGGAGAGTATTTGCCCCACACTCTGCCTCACACAGCAGGTGCCCCCGCGGAGACTATGTCGCACGGGGGCACCGCCAAGGAGGTTCAGCTATCCATCATTCACCACATACCAACTGTGTTATCTAGCACGTCCATGTGCTCTTCCATATCCAATGGGAACATCCATTTGCGGCCCGGCCTCTTTGCCGTATCACCTTGCCGTTTCCTCACTTATAGTATAGCAAAACCGCCCCTGCGAAACGCCCAAAACAGTAATCGGGAGTAGGTGGGAGCGGTTATTGCGCAGTCGGTTTTCAGCTGAGAAAATCAGCCTTCGACCTTGGCATCAGCGGTTGCCTTCTTGTCAGCATCGAACGGGTGATCACCGGTCGCGACGTTCTTGGCAGAGCCCTTCTCGCCATTGTCGGAATCCCAGTGGATCTCGTGCTTGTCATCGTGGTTGCGCCACCAGCTGGACAGGATGGAACCAGAGATGTTGTGCCACACGGAGAAGAAGGTGGACGGCACGGCGGCAATCGGGTTGGAGGCAAAGGAGGTCAGAGCCAGGGTTGCACCCAGAGCGGAATCCTGCATGCCGACTTCGAAGGTGATGGCCTTCTGCTGTGCGTAGCGGAAGCCCTTCGGGTAGATCTTGTACATCAGCTTGGAGAAGCCGAAGCCCAGCGAGTAGCCGCACAGGTTGTGCAGGATGACCACCGGGATGGCCATCAGGGAGCTGGCCACGAACAACTTTGGGCCGTTGGCGGCAACGACCACGCCGATGATCAGCAGGATGGCCACCTGGGAGACGATCGGCAGGGCCACGGTAATCTTTTCGATCTTCTTGCCGAAGATCATGTGGCAGATCACACCGAGGGCGATCGGGAAGAGCACCACCTTGACGGCGTTGAGGAACAGGGACTCGACCGGCACGGACACGTACTGGGAGGCCAGCAGCTGCATCAGCAGCGGAATCATGAACGGAGCGCACAGGGTGGAAAGGATACCGATGGAGACATCGAGCGCCACGTCACCGCGGGAGAGGTAGCTCATCACGTTGGAGGAGGTACCGGACGGGCAGCAGCCAACCAGAATCACGCCGACGGCCAGCGGACCGGACAGGTGGAAGATGGCGCACAGGGCCACAGCGATAAGCGGCATGATGATGAAGTGGGCAATGGTACCGACGATGACCATCAGCGGCTGAGTGAGAATGCGCTTGAAGTCATCCAGCGTCAGCGTCAGGCCCATGCCGAACAACACAATACCCAGCATGTAACCGGTGTATGCCTTGCCCCACAGGCTGGCAGCCGGCACGAAGTAGTTGAATACGGCCCACACGATAACGATGACGGTGAACCATTTGGTCAGCCAATCAGCGAAAGCCTTGACCTTCTCCATGATGTCTCTCTTCTATGTTTGGTGAAGTAACATCGCAAGAAACTAAACGGAATTGACCAAGAATGGACAATTCTGTTCGCATCGTGAACGCTCGCATGTCCACACCCAAGGCATGAGATGCAAAAGAACAATGCCTTCGACGGGCGAGAACGCGATGAGCCACAATCGCAACACACCGGCACGCACATTTTCCACAGGATTGTGTATAGTGTTCACCTGTTGTGCTAATTCAGCGCTTTGCGCGCCGAGTCAAACACCATGGTGGCCATAGCTCAGTTGGTAGAGCATCTGATTGTGGTTCAGAAGGTCGCGCGTTCGAGCCGCGTTGGCCACCCCAGCAAGACCCTTCCGTTCATGGAAGGGTCTTTTGTTTTTTCTGCGCACCCCCACGTTGTACACTCGGGGCTGTCCACTTCACCAAACCCAAGGACATAAAGGTCCATCATGCTGTCTTTTGAGAACGATTACTCCCGCGCTGCCCACCCTGCCGTACTGGAGGCCGTGGCCGAAGCCAACAATCATCTGTATTCGGGTTATGGCTCCGACGAGCTTACCGAACAGGCCAAGGCGAAGATTCGCGAGGCTTGCGGCCAGCCGGATGCGGACGTGTGGTTCCTGGTAGGTGGCACACAGACCAACCAGGTCGTCATCGATACCATCACACCGGCGTATGCAGGCGTGATCACGGTCGCGTCCGGCCATCCGAACGTGCATGAGGCCAGCGCCATCGAGTTCTCCGGCCATAAGGTACTCACGATTCCCCACCACAACGGCAAGATGGATCCGGCCGAATTGGACGAATTCTGCAAGACCTTCTATGCGGACGGCAACTACGAGCACATGGTGTTCCCCGGTTCCGTATACGTCTCGCAAAGCACCGAATACGGCACCATCTACTCCAAGGCCGAATTGCAGGCCATTGCCGACGTGGCGCATACGTACGACATGCCGCTGTTCGTGGACGGCGCACGTCTTGGCTATGCACTGACCGTCACCGGCAGCGATATGACGCTGGAAGATATGGCAAACATCGCCGATGTGTTCTATATCGGCGGCACCAAGGTAGGTGCCCTGTTTGGCGAGGCTATTGTGTTCACCAAGCACAACACGCCGAAGCATTTCCTGACCCGTATCAAGCAGCATGGCGCGCTGCTGGCCAAGGGCTTCGTGCTGGGTGCGCAGTTCGATGCACTATTCACTGACGACTTGTACTTCAAGATCGCCCGCAATGCCAATGAGGCGGCCGACCGCATTCGTGAGGCACTGCACGCCAAGGGATACACGCTCACCTTCGAAGCACCGACCAATCAGATCTTCGTGACGATGGACCAGCCGACCATCGACCGGCTCGAACGTGACGTGAAACTTGGATTCACTGAAAAGGCTGATGATACGCATACCGTGATGCGCATCTGCACGAGCTGGGCCACCACGCCCGAAGAGGTCGACCAGCTTATTGAGTTGCTGTGACCGTTGAGCTCCAGGTCTCTCCCTCCGCCATCGCTTCGCGATGCCAGCTCCCTCGTCAGAGGGAGGTTTTTTAAGCTCGCTCTGACGAGGGAGCTGGCCGCCGAAGGCGGACTGAGGGAGAGACCCCGGTGAAAACGAACCTACTCCCCTATGGCTTCGCGTTCCATGTCCACGAACTTGTGAACCGAGGCTTCCACGGAATAGTGCGCCTTGGTGTATTCGGCGTACTTCTCACCCCATTCTGCACGCTCAACCTGATGTTCGATCCACCAATCGATACGCCGTGCCAGCATCGCCGCATTCTGCACCGGGAACAACGATTCGCCCAGCAGCGCAAACTGGCTGGCCGCCGATAATTCGGACGCGGCAATCACCGGTACCAAGCCGCAAGCCATCGCCTCAATTACACTCACCGATTCGATGTCGGCAATCGAACAGTGCACGAACAGATCGCCCGAACGCAGCAGATCCGGCATATCGGCATGCTTGTGAAAGCCGATGTCGGCCTTGCGTGCCAGCAAACGACCGGCACGGAACCTGAGATACTGTTTGAGCGGCCCGGTACCGGCGATGATGAGCTGAATGCCCCCAGCATGCTTCGACATCGAAACTGCCTTAATCAGCGTAATCTGATCTTTCTCGCTGGCGAGCCTGCCGGACGCAATAACGCGGAACGGTACCGGAGCGGACGCCTCAGGATCAACCGGCTTCTTGGGTGAGTAGACAGGCGAATAACCGTTGGAAATCACATGCAGTTTCGCCTTGTATCCGTGCGCGCGTAGCAAGCTGGCGGTCATCTCGGTGGGCACATGAATATGATCGATGCGCTTGTACAGCCAATGTTTGAATAACCAGTACAGGAAGCTGGAGATGCCGGGAATATGGCGTAACGGACCGGCGGAATACAGCACGTTTTCAGGCTGCAGATGGAATCCGGCAGTGACCGGAATACCCATTTGGTGGGCGACCTTTGCGGCACGACGGCCGAACTTGAACGGCATATAGACATGCACCACATCCACACCTTGGAACGCGGTGCGGAACAACGTGTCACTGGGCTCGGCGAACTGCATGAGCTGTTTAGCCGCCACCCAGGAAACGAGCGGAACCTTGTTCACTCGTGCGGGATATTCAGGGGCGCCAACACCTACGAGCCGCACATGATGCCCTTGTCTCTCCAATTCAGCAGCCCACTGCAAGGCCGAATTGGACGTGCCATTGCCCTGGCTGCCCACGGTATCCACCACCAGAGCGATGGTCAGCGGGCGGTCAATGCTCTTTTCAATCCCGTTTTCGCGCATTGCTTCATCGTAGCCGTCACATCTGGCGGCTGAGTCCGGACCAATAGGAAATGGTATGGTTCAGCGACGTTTGCCCAATAAGGTGACCTATCGTTGCCGCACTACAGGAATAGCAATCACTTGTCTTGCAGAGCCCTCGAAACCCGCGCTGCAGCCTGAAACAGATCAGCGGTGTGTTTGAGCAAACTGATACGCACCCAGCCTTCGCCTGCTTTGCCGAAGCACGAGCCCGGCATCAATGCGACACCCGCGGTCTTCAGCAACCAATCCACGAATGCCGAGGAATTATTTGCCGAGTCTGCCGAGCCATCCGCAACCCTAACCTCACTCACTGTGCCATCGTGCACGCCCGCGCTGCCCCACCGCTCAGGTACTTTGGCCCATGCGAACAGTCCACCTTGCGCTTCAGATACCGGCAGGCCGGCTTGGGTAAAACCGTCTCGCACCACTTCGAAGCGATGCTGGTATTGCACGGCGAGCGCCGCCACAGTGCTCTGATCGGATTCCAGTGCCACTGCACCGGCCTGCTGGATGACGCTGGACGCCAGTACCGCGGTCTGCCTGTGCACGGCCTTGACCGCAGCCAACACTTCTGCATTCCCCGCCACAAATCCACCGCGCCAGCCGGCCACCATATACATTTTGGAGAGTGACCCAAGTTCCAGAGCCACATCAAGCGCACCGGGTGTCTCCAATAGGCTCAGCGAGCGCGTACTTCCGAATTCAAGCCCAGCATAGGCAAAATCATTAAGCACGATGAACCCATACTGCTGAGCTAGGCGTACAGCGGTTTCATACAGTTCCGGCGCGGCCACAGCGCCGGTCGGATTGTTGGGATAGTTGAGAATCAGCAGCTTCGCACGTTCCCACACAGCCGGATCAACAGCATCCAAATCAGGCAGGAAACCACGCGCCGGATCGGCGGGAATCGTCTCGAATCGACCTCCGGCAACCGCCGTGGAACCTTCATATTGCGGGTAATAAGGATTGACAGCAACAACCGTCTCACCTGGATCGATAAGCGCCTGAATAACAGTGGCAATGCCTACTGACGAGCCGGAAGTCGCCAGCAGTTGAGTGGCCGGGTCCACGGAGACACCGTGCTTGCTCTCGTACCAACCGGCAATAGCATTCAGGTATTCCGGCAAACCATCAAATGACGGATAGCGAAACAGGGAAGGATCATGGGCGGCATGAGCGAGCGCATCCTGCACAAATGCAGGTGGCTGACCATCCGGATTGCCTTTGCTTAAGTCGATGACATCTTCGCCGGCGGCGATGGCTGCTGCAGCTCGGGCATCCGCCTTGGCAAAAGGATTGCCCGGCAGCCCTGCCGCCCGCTGAGAAATCAAAGCCGCGTTCGACATCGGTATGCCGGCCTCCCCTGTATCCAGCCAGCGGCGTACTGGTTTTGGAACACCGCCGTCATCCCCAAAACGTTGGCCCGACCGTACTACAAACCTCATCGGCCGGTGATTGCTAAGGTACGGCAGCTCTGTTACGCGCGCAATGGCGTGTCTATACGCAGTATTTATGGCAGGTTACGGGCAGGACAACTTTTTCAATGGCATGCGGTGCTGTATCGACCACTCTCAGGCTTCCCTCAGGCGGCCAAAGTTCCCATTATTCCTTGGGACGGTGAAACCTCCATGGGAATGTGCTTTCTGTCCTGAATCGCAACCCCATCATGTGGTAAACGTCACACCGTGCGGTAAAAAACGCACCGTGCGGTAACACGATTTTAGCAAACTGCGGAATTAAGCCATTTTGCATTACTGCACCGTGCGGATTTCACTGCACCGTGGGTCATTCACCGCACCGTGGAGCGCTCGCCTATTCCATGCAACATGGCAGAATGTGGGTATGACTGAGAACGCCGTGAATACTGCCGTGACTTCCCCCTCCCCCGCAATTCCTGCCGTGAACCGCCCGCTCGGCACACCGCTGGGCAAACATCCCACCCGCGTGCTGTTTCTGGGTGCAGGCGAGCTAGGCAAGGAAGTGGCCATTGAGCTGATGCGGCTGGGCGCATGGGTGTGCGCAGCCGACTCCTATGCCGGTGCTCCAGCCCAGCAAGTGGCGCATGAATATCGCGTGCTGGATATGGCGAATGCCGCCGAGTTGCAGGTGTTGTTCGATGAAGTCAAGCCGGACATTATCGTGCCCGAAGTGGAGGCCATCGCCACCGACATGTTGGCCGGAGCTGCAGCTGCCCAAGTAGTGCCAAGTGCCGAGATTGCTGCGATCTGCATGGATCGCGAACGCCTACGCGTGCTGGCTCACGAGGAGCTGGGCTTGCCGACCACGCCGTATCGTTTCGCTGGTTCACTGGAAGAGCTGCGCGCCGAGGCTTTGGAAGTTGGCTATCCATGCGTGGTCAAGCCGGTGATGAGCTCGTCTGGTCACGGTCAGTCGGTGGTACGTTCCGCCGATGCCATCGATGCCGCTTGGACCGAGGCTCAAAAAGGCCGCCGTGCCGCCGATGAAGGTGATGTGTCGCGCGTAATCGTGGAAGCGTTGGCCCCATTGGAACGTGAGTTGACGGTACTGACTGTTTCTTCGTCCGCCGGTATTGTAACATGCGCGCCGATTGGCCAGCGTCAGGAGTCCGGCGATTATCGCGAGTCTTGGCAGCCGGCCGCTGAGCCAGGCGGCGAATCTGAGCGGGCTCAAGACATTGCACGCACCGTCGTTGAAGGCTTGGTGGCCAAGGCACAGGCAGCCGGTGAAACCGGTTGGGGCGTGTTCGGCGTGGAACTGTTCGTGCTCACCGATGGTTCGATTCTGTTCAACGAGGTTTCTCCCCGCCCGCACGATACCGGCATGGTGACGATGGCTTCCCAGCGCCTGAGCGAGTTCGCGCTGCACGCTCGCGCGATTCTAGGTCTGACGATTACTGCTGAGCATGTGGCACTTACAATTCCGAGCGGCTCGGTGGCTGCCAGCCACGCCATCGTGGTGGCCGGCGATGGCGAAGCCGAATTCACCGACGTGGCCGCCGCACTGGCCGAGCCCAGCACTGATCTGCGTATTTTCGCCAAGCCCGAAGTGCATGGCCACCGCCGCATGGCCGTGGCACTGGCGGTCGGCGAATCCGAAGCCGATGCCCGCGCCAAGGCCGCCCACGTGGCCGATGCGCTGACTATTACCGTGAAGTAATCCGTGAGTGTTGTTGTAGCCCTCGATTGGTACCCTTTTACCGTTAGTTCACCTAGAAATTTCACTCCTGAAAGGTGAGTCATGGAGAAGCTGGAAAAGCTCTACGAGGGCAAGGCCAAGCAACTGTACGCAACCGATGATCCCGAGGTTCTGTGGGTCGAATACAAGAACACCGCCACTGCTGGCGATGGTGAGAAGAAGGAAGACTTCACCGGCAAGGGCCGTCTGAACAACCTCATCACCACCATCATCTTCGACCTGCTCAAGAAGCGCGGCATCGACAGCCACCTCGTCAAGCGCGTGAATGACACCGGCCAGCTGGTACGCAAGGTGAACATGTTCCCGTTGGAGATCGTGCTGCGTAACGTGGCCGCCGGTCACTTCTGCTCCCGCTTGGGCGTGGAGGAAGGCCTGCCGCTCAAGGAGCCGGTGCTCGAGTACTTCCTGAAGAACGACGATCTGCATGATCCGTTCGTCAACGATGATGACCTCGTGGCCCTTGACGTGTGCACCCGTGAGGATCTGGCTGAGATCGCCCCGCTGGCTCGTAAGATCAACGAGGCCCTGATCGAGATCTTCGCCAAGATCGACGTCAAGCTGGTTGACTTCAAGATTGAGATGGGTCGCGCCACCGACGGCACGCTGCTGCTGGCCGACGAAATCACCCCGGATTCCTGCCGTCTGTGGGATCAGAAGAACCACTCCGGCAAGGTCGAGCACCTCGACAAGGACCTGTTCCGCCGTGGTCTGGGCAGCATCATCCCGGCCTACGAGGAGATCGAGGAACGTCTGGCCGAGCTCGCCAAGGCCGAAGGCATCGAAGTCGCCGAGTAAGTCGTTTAGGTGCAGGTAGCAGAACATATAGCTGGCTCCCCTCTCTGAGGGGAGCTGTCGCCGATAGGCGACTGAGGGGAGGTCAAGACGTTCACCGCCATGACAACTCCCCTCAGTCAGCTTCGCTGACAGCTCCCCTCAGAGAGGGGAGCCAAGTTCTTTTACCGTACTTCTTCAATTTTTCAATAATTTCAAGAAAGGATTTCCATGGTTTTTCGCGTGTACGTGGAAAAGAAGCCCGGCTTTGATGTCGAAGCCCAGCAGCTTGCGGGCGAACTGCGCACGATCCTCGGACTGACCGGCCTCAAGGCCCTGCGCATCGTGAACCGCTACGACGTCGAAGGCATCTCCCAGGAGCTGTTCGACCAGACCGTGCCCACCGTGTTCAGCGAGCCTCAGGTGGACAATGTGGCCTACGACCTGCCCGACTTCGCCAGCGCCAAGGTCTTCGCCACCGAGTTCCTGCCCGGCCAGTTCGACCAGCGCGCCGACTCCGCCGCCGAATGCATCCAGCTCATCTCCCAGGGCGAGCGCCCGACGGTCCGCTCCGCCAAGCTGTACGCGCTGGAAGGCGAACTGACCGACGCCGACGTGGACACCATCAAGCATTACGTGATCAACCCGGTCGAGGCCCGCGAGGCCAGCCTGGAGACCAAGGAAACACTGAAGACCCAGGTGCCGGTGCCCGGCAAGGTCGAGACCATCGCCGGTTTCAACGAGATGGACGCCGAAGCCGGCCAGAAGTTCATTGACGAGCGCGGTCTGGCCATGGATCTGGCCGACCTCGAATTCTGCCAGAAGTACTTCAGCGAGGAGGGCCGCGAGCCCACCATCACTGAGATCAAGGTGATCGACACCTACTGGTCCGACCACTGCCGCCACACCACGTTCGGCACTGAGCTGGACGAAGTGGATATTGACGACGCCACCGTCAAGGCCGCATTCGAGCGCTACCTTGAGATGCGCCACGAGCTCGGCCGCGATGCCAAGCCCGTCTGCCTCATGGACATGGGCACTATCGGCGCCAAATGGCTCAAGAAGAACGGCATCCTTACCGGTCTCGATGAGTCCGAGGAAATCAACGCCTGCACCGTCAAGGTCAAGGTTGATGTGAACGGCGAGAATCAGGACTGGCTGTTCCTGTTCAAGAACGAGACCCACAACCACCCCACCGAAATCGAGCCGTTCGGCGGCGCGGCCACCTGCATCGGCGGCTGCATCCGCGATCCTCTGTCTGGCCGTTCCTACGTGTATCAGGCGATGCGCGTCACCGGCGCCGCAGACCCGACCGTGCCGGTGTCCGAGACACTCGAGGGCAAGCTACCCCAGCGCAAGCTCGTGACCACCGCTGCCGCCGGCTACAGCTCCTATGGCAACCAGATCGGTCTGGCCACCGGCCAGGTCGATGAGATCTACCACCCCGGTTACGTGGCCAAGCGCATGGAGGTGGGTGCGGTCGTAGCCGCCACCCCGGCCGACCACGTGCGCCGCGAGACCCCGGCCCCCGGCGACAAGATCATCCTGCTGGGCGGTCGTACCGGTCGTGACGGTATCGGCGGTGCTACCGGTGCTTCCAAGGCTCACAATGTAGAGTCCCTGGAACTCGACGGCGCTGAGGTACAGAAGGGCAACGCTCCTGTGGAGCGCAAGCTGCAGCGTCTGTTCCGCCGTGGCGATGCCTGCCGTCTGATCAAGCGCTGCAACGACTTTGGCGCGGGCGGAGTGTCCGTGGCGGTCGGCGAGCTGGCTGACGGCCTGTTCGTGGACCTCAACACCGTGCCCAAGAAGTACGAGGGCCTGGACGGCACCGAACTGGCCATCTCCGAATCTCAGGAGCGTATGGCCGTGGACGTGGCCGCCGAGGATGTGGACGAGTTCCTCACCTACGCTCGCGAAGAGAACCTCGAAGCCACGGTGATTGCCACTGTGACCGAGGATCCGCGCATGGTGATGACCTGGAACGGCGACGAAATCGTGAACCTGTCCCGTGGATTCCTGGCCTCCAACGGTGCCTCCAAGCACCAGACCGTGCACGTCGAAGCCCAGCAGGGCTACGAGACCCCGTGGGGCGAGGGCACGTTGGCCGAGCGCATGAACAAGATGGTCACCGATCTCAACGTGGCCTCCAACAAGGGTCTGTCGGAGCGCTTCGACTCCACCATCGGCGCGGGCACCGTGCTTATGCCGTTCGGCGGCAAGCGTCAGCTCACCCCGAACATGGCCATGGTCGCCAAGCTGCCGGTGTTCGGCGAGACCACCACCGCTTCGGCTATGGCGTGGGGCTTCAACCCATACATTATGTCCAAGAACCAGTTCACCGGTGCATACCTGTCTGTGGTCGAGTCGCTGGCCAAGCTGGTCGCGGCAGGCTTCGAGCATGAGAAGGCCTACCTGAGCTTCCAAGAGTACTTCGAGAAGCTGCGCGACGAGCCGGAACGCTGGGGCAAGCCGACGGCCGCCGTGCTCGGTGCGCTGATGGCCCAAGTTGATCTGGGCGCCGGTGCTATCGGCGGTAAGGACTCCATGTCCGGCTCGTTCGAGGATCTCGACGTGCCGCCAACGCTGATTTCCTTCGCCGTGGCCGTGGGCAACATGAAGCGCGCCACCTCCCCCGAGTTCAAGGGTGCCGACCACCGTATCGTGCGTATCGCACCGCGTTACCTGGCCGACGGCCTGACTCCGGACAAGGACGCGCTGCTTGAGGCATTCTCCGTGATCGAGGAGCTCACCGACTTCCACGATGCCTTGGCCGTCTCCACGCCGGGCTATGGCGCCACCGCCGAAGCCCTGTTCAAGATGACGCTCGGCAACCGCATTGGCGTGACCCTGAACGACAGCATCGCCGTGGATGACCTGTTCACCCCGGCATACGGCTCGTTCATCGTCGAGCTGGCAGACAACGCCAAGCTTCCGGCCGTCTCCAACCTGGTCGAAATCGGCGAAATCGGCACCACCACCTCTGAATACGCGTTCAAGGCCGCCGGTGAGACGCTGGACTTGAACGCCGTGCAGGAAGCTTGGGAGTCCGGCATCGAATCCGTGTTCCCATACCGCTCCAAGGGCGAGGATAAGGGCAAGACCGTCGAGACCATCGACTTCCACGCACCGAAGAAGACCGCGTACACAGGTTCTTCCGTTGCCAAGCCGCACGTGGTGATCCCGGTGTTCCCGGGCAACAACTGCGAGTACGATTCCGCCGCCGCCTTCGAGCGCGCCGGTGCCGACGTGACCACGCTGATTGTCAACAACCTGACGCCGGCCGCCGTCGCCGAATCCACGCAGGCACTGGTCAAGGAAATCAACAAGAGCCAGATCGTGATGATTCCGGGCGGCTTCTCCGGCGGCGATGAGCCGGACGGTTCCGCCAAGTTCATCACCGCGTTCTTCCGTGCGCCGGCCGTCACCGAGGCCGTGCGTGACCTGTTGAAGAACCGCGATGGCCTGATGCTCGGCATCTGCAATGGTTTCCAGGCGCTCGTCAAGCTGGGTCTGGTGCCGTACGGCGACATCGTGCCGATGACCGACACCTGCCCGACGCTGACCTTCAACACCATCGGCCGTCACCAGAGCCGACTGGTCCGCACGCGCGTGGCCTCCGACCTCTCCCCGTGGCTGGCCAAGACTTCGGTGGGCGACATCCACACCGTGGCCATCTCCCACGGCGAGGGCCGCTTTGTGGCCTCCGACGAGGTGCTCGCCCAGCTCAAGGCCAACGGCCAGATCGCCACGCAGTACGTGGACGAGACCGGCACCCCCGGCATGGATCTGGACGTGAACCCGAACGGCTCGCTGCTCGCCATCGAGGGCATCACCAGCCCGGACGGCCGCGTGTTCGGCAAGATGGGCCACTCGGAGCGTTCCGGCAACGGCCTGTACGTCAACGTGCCCGGCAACAAGTACCAGCCGATCTTCGAGGCCGGCGTGGAATACTTCGCCGCCTGATAATCGGCGCACATCGCGCCTGATACGGCACACAGGGAAGGAACTCTCGGGTTCCTTCCCTTTTTTGTTCATGCCGGTCATGGGCTAAGGTTGGGGTGTTCGCACTACCGAATCCGCCGCTGAAAGGACCTGTCGTCATGCCGATCAACGAGGCATTGTTCGCCGCGATGAAGGCCGCCAGCTACATCAAGCCCAACGCGGGCAAGTCGTACAAATTGCAGCGCGTGGCGGAAGAGCTTATCGCCAAGCAGGCACCCGCCAATCCGAAATGCCGTGTCGAGGATATTTCGGCGCCTATGGCGGATGGATATGCCGTACCATTGCGAGTGTTCACGCCGCTGGTCGCCTATGGAGCGCCCCTGCCCGAAGCCCTGGAGGAATCTTCCGCCAATGACACGCCAGTGGCCTCGGCAATATCCGCGATTCTGCCCGCCGTATTACCCAAAGTCCTACCCAAAATACCCATCAAGGAAAGCACGTCGAGCGGCAACACCGGCAGCATTCCCGACGACTCCGGCACGGAAATCCCCGTGATTACGCCACATGGCACTATCCTGTTTTTCCACGGCGGCGGTTGGGCCACGGGCGGCATCAACCTGTACACGCAGGCTTGCGCGCATATGGCCGTGCGATTGCAGCGCCGTGTGATTGCGGTCGAGTACCGGCTGGCTCCTGAATACCGCTTCCCTACTGCCGTTGAGGATTGCTATGAGGCGGCCCGGCAGTTGTTTGCCGGGGAGTTGCCGATTTCTGGGGTGGGTGGAGGTTCTGCCGCTGATGGCCACCCCCAGTCGGCTTTGCCGACAGCCCCTGCCGGCGGGAGCGATATTCCTGCGGACCAGAGAGACATTCCCGCCAGCGGGGGCGATATGTCTGACCCCGCTCCCGATCCCGACAGCATCGTGCTGTTTGGCGACAGCGCGGGCGGCAATCTTGCGGCCGCCGTCTCGCTCATGGCCCGCGACCGCGGCGAGTTCATGCCGCGCACGCAGATGCTGCTTTACCCGGTAGTCGGCAACGACTACAACCCGGAGACCAGTCCGTTCGAATCGGTGCGGACCAACGGCACCGACTACATCCTCACCGCACAGGACATGGCCGACTACATCGACATGTACCGTTCGTCCGTGGCCGACCTGACCAATCCGTATTTCGCGCCGCTCACCGCGCATGACCTGAGCAATCAACCGCGCACGCTGGTGTTGTCCGCCGAATACTGCCCGCTCAGAGACGAGGACGAAGCGTACGCCCGTCGTCTGCAATTGGTGAACGACAACGTCTCCTGTTACCGGATTCACGACGGCATCCACGGTTATCTGCTCAACACGTCGGCCGTAGGGCTGGTGTCCACCACTTACCGGATCATCGAGCATTTCCTCGACGACACACCGCTGGAGCCGGCTCCCGGCACCGGCACCACCGCCAACGCACCGGAAGGAGGCGACGCATGGCAAGACGTACTTGGTACCGATTAGACAACATCGGCAAGTTCTACTCCTCCCAGGCTGGCCGCTCCTCGCAGACCGTGTTCCGCTATTCGGCCGAGCTGGCGGACGACATCGCCCCGGACATCCTGCAGCACGCGCTCGACCATGCCATCGCCCGGTTCCCGAGCTTCAACGTGCACCTGCTCAACGGCATGTTCTGGCATTACCTCGAACAGTCGGATGATAAGCCTCGAGTGGAGCCGGAACATCTGCCGATATGCTCGCGACTGCATTACGGGCCCAAAAGCATGCTGTTCCGCGTGAGTTATTTCCGCAATCGTGTCAATCTCGAGGTCTCGCACATCATTTCGGACGGTCGCGGCGCCATCAACCTGTTCAAGTCACTGTTGCACGCCTACATTGCCGAGCGATATGACGTGCCGGATGTGCCTTCGGATTACGACGGCTCGGACAGCGACAAAGCCGAAAACAGCTTCGACAAATATTACGAACGGGACAAAGCCGGCGCCGCGCCAGGCACGAAGATCTACCGGCTGGCCGGCCCCATCGACCGGGCCGCGCCCACGTTCATGGAATATCACGTCAGCGCCAGCAAGGTGCTTGGTGCAGCACGTCAGTGCGGAGTGAGCCTCACCTCCTACCTCATCGCCGCGATACTGTGCGCGATTCGCGACGTCATGCCCTCGCGCGCCCGCAATCGCGCGATTCGCGTGGATATTCCGGTCGACTTGCGCGCCTTCTTCAAGTCGGAGACCGTGCGCAACTTCTACGGCATGACTTACGTGGCGTACACGCCGGCCGATATCGAAGCCGATGAGGACTCCGCGAAAACTTCCGCAACGAGCCCAGACGCGACCGGCGACGATCGGCAGTCCGCCACCCGCACCGCGCACGGCAACGGTATGGGTGGATTGCTGACCGATGAGCCGTTGGCCGACATCGCCCGCCATGTGCAGGAGCAGCTCGGCCATGCCACCAGTCGCGAGCGCGTCGAATCGCATATGAACCGCATGATTGCGCTGGAAAAGAATCCGGCGCTGCGTCTCGCGCCCTCCCCTGCCAAGGACTGGGTGCTGGAGCTGGCCCGGTTCATCGCCGACCGCGAGACCACGACCACCGTCTCGAACCTTGGCCGAGTCACCTTGGATGAACGACTCGCGCGCCATGTGCGTTCGGTGAGCTTCCTCACCACACCGGCCAGCCTGAATTTCACGGTCTGCTCGTTCGGCGACGACCTGAGTATCGGCATCTCCACCATCTACCATGATCTGAACGTCATCAAGAATCTGTGCCGGATCCTCGCCACGCAGGGCATCAGCGGCCGTATGAGCATCGCCGGAGTGCATGTGGAGAAGGGAGCGTCGGCATGAAGCATTGTGACGCCTGCAACGTTGATTTCACCGGCGATATGGTCCGTTGCCCGCTGTGCCAGAACGAATTGCACGGCGAGGCCTCTCCCGCCACGTTCCCCACACAGCAGATCTACTTGCGCCCAAGGCGTTTGGCGGTGAAGATCATCACGTTCGTGACCGGCGCGATCCTATTGCTGCACGGCTTCTTCAGCTACCTGTTTTCGTGGCCGATACCGATTGCCAGCGCTTCGGCGGCTGCGCTGATCATCAGCGTACTGTTCATCAACAGTGCGATTCTGCACGTACCACGACCTCTGCGTATCATGTTCCGCTATTTCTATATCATGCTGGCGATTGCACTGATATGGTTCGCGGCCACGGGGAGCCATATCGTCACGATGTTTGTCATTCCCATCATGTGTCTGGTCTCACTTGTCTTCGACGTGGTACTGCTTATCGTGCTGCGGGCCAAGGCCATCGACCAATACGCCAAATATCTGGCATTCGACATCGTCGCTGGCCTACTGCCGCTGACGTTCATTCCGCTCGGCTGGGCTCCGTGGGATGTGCTGGTGATGGTCAGCGGGCTGGTCTCCCTGCTGGTGCTGCTCGGCCTGCTCGTCTTCGCCCGCCGCCAGCTCTTCTCGGAATTCGGCAAACAGTTCTCGGCGTAAGTTGACTGATATTGACGTTTAATAGTGATGGCCCACAGGAAGATTCCCTGTGGGCCATCACTATCTGTTGTGTATGGATACGCTTAATCGTCTACTTCATAGTGGTCGACAGATGCCTTCACCTGCGCCGCATCGGCATCGCTACCGGTTTCGAATTTTACCTTTTCTCCTGCAGGCCAAGCATTAGTACTGGCGTATACTTCGGCAGCCTTCACGCCATCGGCATCGTATAGAGCCAATATCAAGTTGACGGTACCGAAATCGATTCCGCTGATGTTTTCGATGACGGCTGAGTATGCGTAGTAGCCATATCCGTCATCAGTTTTCTCAAAAGTCGCAGAGGCAATCAGATTATTCAGCGCGTCTTCCGTTTCCGTCTTTTTCTTGACGGACGAACCGTTGGCAACAATATCATTCAATGGATCTTGATATTTACTGTCTACCGTGAGCTTGTAATTATCGACAAAATCCTTGAGCAATGCCGAACGCTTATCGTATACCTTAGTCCATTCGGTGCTGTAATCCGAGCTGAGATAGGAATAATCCTCGTTCACTTTTTGTGAATCCTCAAGCAGGTTGATATAAGTAATGACTTTCTCCTGCAACTTCGAATCCTTGAACTGCCGCTCTTTCAAAGGCTCATCGTTATCGATTTCAGCCTGAACAGCATCTTTGACATGCTTGACGGAATCGGTATCTTTCTTCTGCTCGTACTGGTCGAGAACATCCGAACGCTTCTGATACGCTTTTGCGATTATGGACATCGCCTCATCATCCGCATAGTCTGGACCGTCATCCTTTTGAGTGTTACCGCAGCCTGCAGCGCCAACGATGAACACCAAACTAACGACCGCTGCAAGTACCGTCTTACCCACGTTTCGTACATAGGAAATCATAAGAGTCCTCTCAATTCCTCGTTTTTCCTATGACGCGACTGCATAACCGCCAAGAATAAATCAGTTCCCAACTGATTTTTGACGATAAATAATTGACCTTGCTATACCATAAAAAAGCGCTGTTACTCATGCCTCATAGCATGAGTAACAGCGCTTGGCAACAATGTAGACTATTTTTTTCGGCTCTGTTGTGTGGATATTCACCGTATACGAGTCCATTTCTGCAATAGATGAATACATCTTTTCAATCACCGTTTTTGCCTGCTCATTAGCATTCTTCAACAAATCCCCCTTATTCAGTTTCTTTTCCGACTGCGTTTTGGCGTCTTTCAAGGCATCTGCTGTATCTGAAACTTCATTGCCGTTAAATAGTGAAGATTCTTCATCAAAGAATCTCAATGAATCCGGGTCCACCGAAACTGACTAGATAGTAGGTGCTGGCAGCGTGATGTCGATGGTTCGATTATGCTTATTGACATCAATCTCAGCCTTACTCAGATCGACGCCGGCACGGGCCTCAAACGTATAGAACATCACAAATGATTTTTTTTATTGAGGAGAGACATGGTGGTGATTAACGCAATTTACAAAAAGCTTTACGCGCAAGACTGTGGCAGCCGACTAAGTGGGGTAAGAAGCTTCTGAAAATCGCGGATTCCATAAGCTACTAAGTGACGGAAGCGAGTGGACAATGCAAACGCGGGAGCATGTGTTGGATACTTTGAATCATGACGGCGCGAAAGTCTTTGCCAAGGGGATGATAAGGCAGGGATGGAATGCTCTAGGTGAGGGAATGCATAACACCGTAGTCGGTATCCAGCATTCGTTGAAGAACAGTGGCAGGGCATGGAATCGTTTCGTCTCCGGATGGCAGGATGCGAAACAGGCCGCGAATGCCGCTCATTCTAACCCAAACAACACGGTGATGAGGGATTTCTGGGATGGTCAGTTCAAGAGATTCGGAGATTGGAGCAAAGGCCATGGGTGGTCCATCGGCGACACAATTATGAATGCCCGAACCGGGTATACCGATTTTCGGGGTATCCACGACATGAAGAATATCGCGGCTGTCGACGCCCGTCGGACGGTGTGGGACACCATGAATTTTGGTCAGCATGTTGTGTCGTATGCCAACGCGACGTATGACACGTTGGCATACGGCGAAAGTGGTGAAGCCTTTCGTGAATCCGACTGCGGATGGTGGTCTGCAGTGGAAGCATTCGCCACAGGATTATTTCAAGACGCTCGTTCCGGATCCAGATCAGTTATGGAATTTCAAGACCATATATCAGGCACCGGGAAAGTTGTCCGATGGGGCGGCTGAGGCATCTAATGCCATTCGAGTTGGTATCAGTGATCTATAAAGGATGGATGATTGACGATGAGTAAGCATTCTAGAAATGATGGTCGGCAACCGGAGCAATATGCACGTTTATCGGAGTCTCCTTCGGAGGATGAGTCTGATGAGGAGTTCCGTCAGTTTCTGCTTGCTAAGGGAGACCAGAACGATCCTGCGGTCAGGGATATGTTAAAGACCATTGATAGAGACGGGTATGAACGGTCTGCGGCGAATGGTGGTCCGACTCTGGAGTATGAGAGTCATGGCTTGTTGGCGTTGACGGTTCCTCATCTGCATGGTCCGCGTCCGGGGCATCGTGCGTTCGGAATGCGTGGCGTGGTGTTGAAGTCTTTGTGGTTCCTGTCTGTTTTTGTGGTGTCCGTGGTGGTGCAGGTAGTGTTCATGGATGCGGCAAAGGCGAATGGGGCGGGTGATTGGTGGCCGTTGGCGGCCGTCCCCAATGTTGGGGTGTTCGTCATTGTGTTTGCGTCGATAGCGTTGTCTCCGTTCATCGTTTACGCGATTGGCAGTTTGTGGCCTCGTCTGACCGTGCCTTTCGTGATGTTCGCCTCCTTGGCGATGCTTGCGGCTGGTTCGTTTGTGGGCCAGGAGGTTGGTCGTAGGTGGTTGTGGGACCGGTATGTGGCGACTGGCTTGTTGAAGCCGGGGGATTTCGTGGACTGGTCGTCTGATCGTCTGCCTGCGCCTTTGGCACAACCCGCGTCGGGTGGTTGGTGGGTGACCGGCTTGGTGGCCGGTGTACTGCTGGTGTCGGGTTCCCTGTTCCTGTACCGGGAGGATCGGCATCGTGGGTCGAACATTCTTCCTCGCTATATATCGTATGGTGGCGGCGTGGTTGGTCTGGTCGCGGCCATCGGCATCGCGTTGACCCGTCATGTGAGCGGTTTCGCGTTGGTGGCGGCCCCGCTGGTTGCGTTGTTCGTTGGGTTCCTGTGGTTCCCGTTGGATTTGGCGGCTGCCTGTTTTTGTGTGGATAATCGTCGTGAGTCGTGTGGCGAGTGGCCGGCCGCGTTCTGGCTCACCGCCGAGGCGTTGTTCGTCATTGGCGTGTGTACGGCGCTGCCCATGACGTGACGTCTGGTTGTGTGCTGGGATGGTAGTGCAAAGGAGGGTGAGTGGGGATGTCCATTCGGTTGGATGAGCGACGGTATGTCGAGGAGTTGAAGCGGCTGGTTGCGGATTTCCGGATGTGGAAGAATCCGCTGGTTCCGTTGCCGGATGGCTTCGAGGACGATCTGGCGTGGAGCAATGTTGCCTTCCTTATACTCTTCAAAACCAAAATCGGTTTCCTTGGCCGTAGTAAGATCCTGAATCTTTTCCAACTGCCTGGCCACAACCGAATTGGTCAGAGTCGCCTGAGGATGCAGCATATTGTCAACTGACCTATATCCAAATACCGCAGCAATTGCGCAAACGACGACTAAAACACCAATAAGAATGGCTTGTGCCTTCACTGGCAATTTCTTCCACCTTTTTTCATTGTAAATCCTTCTTCTCTTTGAGGGAATATGACATTAACTGTCCGCCCCCGAACTATTTTCAAGACCAAACGGCATAATATGGGGCTTATGAGCGAACATGTGGAGCATGGGTTTGGGCCGGTGTGGGATGGTGAGTCCCGGGCTTTGATTTTGGGATCGATGCCGAGTCCGAAATCCCGAGCGGCGGCGTTTTACTATATGCATCCACAGAACCGGTTTTGGCCGGTGATGCAGGCGCTGTTTGCCAACTCCGCTGATCCTACTGACGCTGTCGGCGATTTACCTGAGTCCCGTCGTGCGTTTGCTCTGCGCCACCACATTGCGTTATGGGATGTCATTGCTTCTTGCGATATCACCGGAGCCAGCGATGCCAGCATCCGCAATGCCGTGCCCAACGACTTGACACCAATCTTGCGCGGCGCTCCAATCGCCCACATCTTCGCAACCGGCGCGAAATCAGCGCAACTTTACCGCAAACTTATCGAGCCGCGCCTGACCGAAGCCGGCATCGCCATCGGTATGACCCAACTGCCCTCCACCAGCCCGGCCAACGCCTCAATGCGTTTGCCGGACCTTATCACCGCCTATCGCGAAGCGTTTCAAAAGGCAAACGTACTAGAGAATGCGTATTGGAAAAACTAAAAGTAGATACCTAAAAGTATGGCGAAACCATCAATCTCGGATGGCAAACCCAGCATCACGAATCCTATCTTGCATCTCATTGGCAATAGCAATACAGCGCGTCCGCGGAATATCAGCCTTCACATCAACACCAGTCAAATCCGCAACAGTGACGCTCTTCCCCCTTCCGTTCACCGAAGTCGCTTCCAAGCCCAGCCAGCTGGAGAACAACATGAAGGCCGCCGGCTCCAAGATTCCAGCCGATGCGATGGCCGAGATCGACAAGATCACTGGCTTCCACCGCTTTGAGCGTCACGTGGGCTGACGAATCTGAGACTTCCTCCAACGGGAGCGATTGTTAAGCGCCGAAATCGGTATCGCCTTGGGCCTCGGCCTGAGCGATGGCGGTTTCGGCATTTTTTGCTGCCTGCTCGATGACTTGGCCGTAACCGGTCAGAGCCGCGAACGGCATGAATTGGGCAGCCCGCTGGCGGCGAGACATGTGTGGATGCTTGTGCGACTGGTGATGGGGCAGGTTGATGATGTCGTCGTATGCGTGAGTTTCTTGCAAGGTCATGCGCGATGACCTCCAATCTGACGGTTGCGAGCCTGACCGGTGGCACCGTCTTCCATATCCATGGCTTTGATGACGGCGTTGCGGCCGAATTTACGTTTCACATCCAGCAGCGCACGCTGGATATCATGCTCACCATCTCTGTCATCAGCGGGCTCGGACCCATACGATTGAGCCTCGTCATCACCGAACAGGTCGAGCTGCTCATAGCGTTTGCCGGCGGCAAGCTCCTCCGGCGTGGCCACATCATCGGCGATGACGGTCAGGCGTCTCACGAGCAGGCGTGAATCCACAATGCGCTCGTACAGCATCGTCATGGCCTCACGGATACGCGCCGAAGATGACGTGAAATCACCCAAACCAATCGACCCGACCGCGCTCTTGGGCACTTTACGCCCAAACCGGTCGACGGTCACCGGCCCCTGATAACTTTTCGCCGCACGCTCAGCGGCACGTTTCATCGCATAATCAGCGCATGAATCGAGCTTCGACGCGTCCAAACTGCCGATGTCATAGCCAACGGCAAGCGTGAGTCGATTCGTCAGCACGCCTTTATCAACCAAATCGAGGGCGAGCGCATCGGCCATCTCCTTGGTAATCAGTCGGGCCGTGGCATAGTCGGCGGGACCGGTGAGCACCTGCCCACTGCTGATGCTGTGCGCATCCGGCTCATAGGATTGAATGTCTTCCTCGCACGGTTCCCAGCCCCATGCATGATCGATCAGCAATTCGGCATTCACGCCGAACATGCGGTACAGCAGGTCTTCGTTGTAGTAATCCGAGGCGCGGCCTACCGAGCATCGGGCGATATCGCCCATGGTCATCAGGCCGGCATGCTCGAGCTTCTTGGCATAGCCACGCCCAACCCGCCAGAAATCGGTGAGCGGACGATGATCCCAGAGCAGCCGCCGGTATGACATCTCATTCAGTTCGGCCACGCGCACGCCATCCGCGTCGGCCGGCATATGTTTGGCGACGATGTCCATAGCGACTTTTGCCAGATACATATTGGTGCCGATACCGGCAGTGGCGGTGATGCCGGTTTCGGCAAGGATTTCGCGCACGATGGTTCGCGCCATCGCATGTGGCCCCATGCCCAGCGAGCGCAGATATGGCGTGGCGTCGATAAACACCTCATCAATCGAATACACATGGATGTGTTCGGGAGCGGCGTACCTGAGATAGATACCGTAGATCTGCCCGCTGACTTCCAAATAATGTGCCATGCGCGGCTTGGCGATGACCATCGAGGCCTTGAGTCTTGGCGAGTGTTCCAGATCGCGTGCGTCACAGGACTCCCCGATCAATCGGCCTCCAGGAGCATGGACCGCGCGCTCGATGTTGACCCCGCTCAAGCGTTGTTTTACCTCGAACAGCCGTGCACGACCAGGAATGCCATAGGCCTTGAGCGACGGTGAGACCGCCAGGCAGATGGTTTTGTCGGTGCGGGTCTCGTCGGCCACCACCAGATGCGTGGTCAACGGGTCGAGCCCGCGCGCCGCACACTCCACCGAGGCGTAGAAGGACTTGAGGTCTATGGCGATATAGACATGCTCGCGTTGCATGTCTCGGGCCATCGCCATCACCTCCTTATCCACTACCAGCAGCTTGACCAGCATAGCAAAGCAATCGAACATTTGTTCGACAGTGCGCAGCGAATCATTCTCAATAAGAAAAGTGCGAGCAATCCAAACATCTCGGCACAATCGAACATTTCCACAATTGACGGAATATCAGGGCCTCTCGGTGACCAATGTTCATTTCGCCGCCTTTCACCCGCACACTTTTCTTATTGAGAATGATTCGCTGTGAGACAACACGCGATGTAGCCGCCGATTGGTAGGGTTGACAGATAGTTAATCCCCTGTTTGGAAAAAGGAGCTTTGGCTTGTCGGCTGAACTCGAAGACATTCACGAGGAATGTGGCATCTTCGGCGTGTGGGGCCACCCCGACGCCGCCCGACTTACCTATTTCGGCCTGCACGCGCTGCAGCATCGCGGTCAGGAAGGTGCCGGCATCGTCTCCAACGATCACGGCCATCTGACCGGCCACCGCGGACTCGGACTGCTCACCCAGGTGTTCAGCGATGAGCGCGAAATCGAACGGCTCAAAGGCGACCGAGCCATCGGCCACGTGCGTTACGCCACGGCCGGCTCCGGCACCACGGACAACATCCAGCCGTTCATCTTCCGCTTCCATGATGGCGACGTGGCTCTGTGCCACAACGGCAACCTAACGAACTGCCCGTCACTGCGCCGCAAGCTGGAAGACGAAGGCGCGATCTTCCACTCGAACTCCGACACCGAGGTGCTCATGCACCTCATCCGCCGCTCCCTGCAACGCACCTTTATGGACAAGCTCAAGGAAGCGCTCAACACCGTGCACGGCGGCTTCGCCTATCTGCTCATGACCGAGAACGCCATGATCGGCGCGCTCGACCCGAACGGCTTCCGCCCGCTTTCCCTCGGCAAGATGAAGAACGGCGCTTACGTGCTCGCTTCCGAAACCTGTGCCCTCGATGTGGTCGGCGCCGAGCTGGTGCGCGACATCCGCCCCGGTGAAATCGTGGTGGTAGATGACCACGGCTACAAGATCGTGCAGTACACCAACAACACGCAGCTGGCCATCTGCTCGATGGAGTACATCTACTTCGCCCGCCCGGATTCCAACATCTACGGCATCAACGTGCACTCCGCCCGCAAGCGCATGGGCGCACGCCTGGCACAGGAATCTCCGGTCGATGCCGACATGGTCATCGGCGTGCCGAACTCCTCCCTGTCCGCGGCCTCCGGCTACGCGGAAGCGGCTGGGCTGCCCAACGAGATGGGTCTGATCAAGAACCAGTACGTGGCCCGCACCTTCATTCAGCCCACGCAGGAACTGCGCGAGCAGGGCGTGCGCATGAAACTGTCCGCCGTACGTGGCGTGGTCAAAGGCAAGCGCGTCATCGTCATCGATGACTCCATCGTGCGTGGCACCACTTCCCGCCGCATCGTCCAGCTTCTGAAGGAGGCCGGCGCCGCCGAAGTGCACATGCGCATCAGCTCGCCGCCGCTCAAGTACCCGTGCTTCTACGGCATCGACATCTCCACCACCAAGGAACTCATCGCAGCCAAGATGAGCGTGGAAGAGATTCGCGACTACATCGGCGCCGATTCGCTGGCCTACCTATCTCTGGACGGCCTGGTCGAATCCATCGGACTGAACGCCGACGCCCCGTACGGCGGCCTGTGCGTCGCCTACTTCAATGGCGACTACCCCACCGCTCTGGACGACTATGAGGCCGACTTCCTGAAGTCCCTCACCCCCGAGGATCGCGTGCGACTGCCTGAGTTCGCGCTGTACAAGAGCAAGTACGTCGGCAACGAGTACAATACCGTGCAGCCGGATGCCCAGTAACTTATCATCAACCCATCCAACAACTCCTTGACCAGAGGCGCTTGCCTCCCCTCAGTCGGCTTCGCCGACAGCTCCCCTCCAGAGGGGAGCCAGAATAAGTAGAAAGGCCCAACCAAATGCCACAAGCATATGAGAACGCCGGCGTGAGCGTCGAAGCCGGGTACGAAGTCGTCAAGCGCATCAAGTCGCACGTGGCTCGCACGAACCGCCCCGGTGTGGTCGGCGGTATCGGCGGCTTCGGCGGCCTTTTTGACCTGGCTTCCCTTGGATACAAAGAGCCGGTTCTCATCTCCGGCACCGACGGCGTGGGCACCAAGCTCATGGTCGCCAAGATGGCAAATAAGCACAACACCATCGGCATCGATTGCGTGGCCATGTGCGTCAACGACATCGCCGCTCAGGGTGCCGAACCGCTGTTCTTCCTTGACTACATCGCCTGCGGCAAGAACGATCCGGCTCTGCTCGAGCAGGTCGTAGCCGGCGTGGCCGACGGCTGCGTGCAGGCCGGTTCTGCACTGGTCGGCGGTGAAACCGCTGAAATGCCGGGCATGTACGACGAGGACGAATACGATCTCGCTGGTTTCTCGGTCGGCGTCGCCGAAAAGTCCGCCATCGTGGACGGCTCCACCATTGCCGAGGGCGATGTGCTCATCGGCTTGCCCTCCACCGGCGTACACTCCAACGGCTTCTCTCTGGTGCGCAAGGCCCTGTTCGAGCAAGCTGGCTACACCGTGGACACCGAACTTGACGAGCTGGACGGCGAAAAGCTCGGCGACGTGCTGCTCACCCCCACCAAGATCTACGTCAAGGTTCTCTCCCCGCTGTTCAAGGCAGGCGTGGTCAAGGGCGTGGCCCACATCACCGGTGGCGGCTTCATCGAGAACATCCCGCGCATGATTCCGGACGGCCTGGCCGCTGAGATCGAGCTCGGCACCTGGCCTGTGCTCCCGATTTTCGATGTGCTGGAGAAGGCCGGCAACATCGATCACAAGGAGATGTACAACATCTTCAACATGGGCATCGGCATGGTACTCGCCATCGACCCCGCCCGCAAGGACGAGGCGCTGAAGCTGCTCACCGACAACAACGAGCCCGCTTACGTGCTCGGCTCCATCACCGCCGACACCACCGGCACGCAAATCGTACTGAAGTAACTCGCTTTCCGCAGGAAAGGAACAACATGGGTCAGAAAGTATTGGTCATCGGCTCCGGAGCGCGTGAGCACACCATCGCCTACACGCTGCTCAAGGCACCGAGCGTTGACGAAGTCACCGTGGCCCCCGGCAACCCGGGCATGCTCAAGGACGGCATCCACACCACGCAGCTCAGCCAGTCGAACCACGCCGCACTCATCGACTTCGTGAAGGACAACGACTACGACTGGGTGTTCGTCGGCCCGGAAGTCCCGCTGATCGAAGGCATTGTGAACGATTTCGCCGCCGCCGGCATCAAGGCGTTCGGCCCATCCAAGGCCGCCGCCCAGATTGAAGGCTCCAAGGATTTCGCCAAGCAGCTCATGGACCGTCACAACATTCCGACCGCCCAGTACAAGACCTTCAGCGATCTTGAGCTGGCTCAGGACTACGTACACGAGCATGGTGCTCCGATCGTTATCAAGGCTGATGGCCTGGCCGCCGGCAAGGGCGTGACCGTGGCCATGGACGAGCTCACCGCTCAGCGTGCTCTCGAAGACATCTTTATCGACCACCGCTTTGGCTCTGCCGGCGCCAAGGTCGTTATCGAGGACTTCCTGGACGGTCAGGAATTCTCCCTGATGAGCTTCGTCAACGGCACCGATTTCTGGCCGATGCCAATCTCCCAGGATCACAAGCGCGCCCATGACGGCGACGAAGGCCCGAACACCGGCGGCATGGGTGCCTACAGCCCGGTTCCGCAGATTCCGCAGTCCGTGGTTGACGAAGCCATCGAAACTATCGTGCGCCCCACCGTTGAGGGCATGGCTGAAGAAGGCACGCCGTTCACCGGCATTCTGTACGCCGGCCTGATTGCCACTGCCGACGGCCCGAAGGTCATTGAATTCAACGCTCGTTTTGGCGATCCGGAAACCGAAGTCGTGCTCCCCAAGCTCACTTCCGACCTTGGCGCTGGCATCTCCGCCATTCTCGACGGCGAAACCCCTGAGTTCACGTGGAACGAGTCCAACGCCACCCTTGGTGTGGTGATTGCCTCCAACGGCTACCCGGAGAACGTTATCAAGGGTGCTCACGTGCCCGAAATCGACGTTGACGAGGATTCTCACGTCTACTACGCCGGTGTCGCCTCTGACGAGCACGGTAACCTTGTGGCCAACTCTGGCCGCGTGCTGCTCGTTGAGACCTCCGCTCCGGATATCAAATCCGCGCAGGACAAGGTCTACGCAATCATCGATAAATTCGAACTGCGGGGAATGTTCTATCGCCACGACATCGGCTTCAAAGCCCTGAAGTAGCAGAAGCGGCGCATCTGCCGCGTTGCTGTCTCGTCGACGTACCTGTTGCGCTACGCGCAACCGTTGCGGTACAGCCGCTCCCCTCACCTGAGGACAGCCCACTGGGCTGTCCTCTATATGGTTCGGCACCTTCCTCGACACGCCTTGCAGCTGCACCACTTCTGCTACTTCAGGAAACCTGAACGCGTGATGATGGAGCGTTAGCCGCGTATTTTGGCCCGGTAGTCAGATCACACGATTGACGTGACTACCGGGCCAAATTTTTCTGTCCCGATAGTCGATTTTGACTCTTTTTTACGAACCGGGACAGCAAACATTCGCCGTATCAGAGTAACCACCGGTGAATAGCAGAAAATTTCACCGAAAACATCATCATTCAACTCAGCTTTGAGATGAGATCCATCAGCTTGGCTTTGGCCTCGTTGAATGGCGGATATACCAACCATAGGGTGTCGGGGAACTGCGGCTTGCTGACCACGGTTTTGATGTGACTGAACGTGCGGAAGCCCTCTTTGCCGTGATACGCACCGATACCGGAACCGCCCACACCACCAAATGGCAGTCGGCTGGAAAGCAGATGGCCCAGCGGCAATGAGTATCCAAGAGCACCGGAACTGGTCTGGCGCTCGAAGGCAAGCCGCACTTCATGGTCGCGCGAAAACACATATGCTGCCAACGGGCGAGATCGCCGATTGATGAAACGAATTGCAGCCTCGGCATCTTCGACCACCACGATCGGTAGAATCGGGCCGAAAATCTCCTCCCCCATCACCGGCGCATCCGGCTGCGTGCCGTACAGCACGGTAGGAGCAACGTAGCGAGCAGCCCGGTCGACCTTACCACCGCACATCACACGGCCGGCCGGATCCACCACGCCAGGCACCGCAACAATACCGGTCTCAGTGGTATCAGGACGGGCCTCAGTTGCCGTATTTCCAGACGCAGCAGCATTAATGCGTTTCCCGACCATGTCCACCGCAGCACCAACCGCAGACGCCACCTGAATCAGCGGAGAGCTCGGCTCATCAGAGGGCACGGTACCGACCGGCAGCAGCTTGCAGAGTCTGTCAAAGTGCCGTTCGTTGATGATACGGCCAAAGTTCGGCGAATCCTGTGGGTTCTTGCCATAGAACTCGGTAACTGCCACGGCAATACGTTTGGCCAACGCTTCAGCCACATCCGGCGTGGCAAGCACATAGTCAGGCGCCACACAGGTCTGCCCGGCATTGGTGAATTTGCCCCACACAATGCGGCGTGCAGCCACGTTGATGTCCGCAGTACGATCCACAAAACATGGCGACTTGCCGCCAAGTTCCAATGTGACCGGCGTCAGGTTCTCGGCCGCCGCCCTCATCACGATTTTGCCGACGCGCCCGCCACCGGTATAGAAGATATGGTTGAACGGATTCTTCAGCAGATCACCGGTTTCCTTAGGTCCGCCTTCAACCACACGCACCGCCTCGGCATCGAGGTATTGCGGCACGAGTTCAGCAAGCAGTTTGGATGTATTCGGTGAGAGCTCGGACGGCTTCAGACAGACGGCATTGCCTGCGGCGAGCGCGTCGGCCATCGGCTCCAAAGCCAGCAATACCGGATAATTCCACGGTGAAATGATAAGCACCACGCCTTTGGGCTCGGCGATCGTCCATCCGGCGGCAGGCTGCAGCATCCAATGCATCGCCTTAGGATGCCGGGCAGTCCACAGGCCCAGACGATTGCGTACAAACTGCGCCTCGCCAGCCACCAGGTTCAGTTCCATAAGCACTGTTTCAGCCGCGGGCTTGCCCAAGTCGGCCATGGCCGAGGAGATGAAAGCATCACGGTTCTCCATAACCAGACGGCGCAATGCGTTCAACTGTGCACGTCGCCATGCCAGCGGCCGCGTGAGCCCGGATTCGTAGGCAACTTTAAGTTGTTCGAAAGTCTCGTTCGTCATGGAAGCCCCCTTACTTTACGGCAGTGCTACTGCAATTTCAGACGGGCTGCACCCGCGCCTTGCTGGCTCGCCTGTCGGCTCGTACGCTGCCTACAGACAGCCTACTAGGCCGTCTGCTTTACGGCAGCGTCATAAAATCAGTATCTTTCAGATAGTTTTTGCCGGCGGTGATGTCGTATTGGATGAGTTTGTAGTCGGCAAGCAGCTGCTTGGTTTCGGCGTCAAAATCATCCTCGGACATCGGGTTGCCGTTTTGGTCGAGATAGATGTTCTGGCCTTCGGGAATACGATCCCAGCCCTGAATCTTGTTGACCACGGGCGGTTCCATGGCGGCAATCTTGGCATGCATTTCGGTCAGGAATGCCAGATACGGACTCACCTCGGTGTCCATATGTTCGGCAGCCTGCGCCACGAAGAAGTTCGGCGACGAGTAGGCCGCATCGCTGGCCTTGTTACCTTGGGTGCTTGAGGCCTTGTTCGACCAGATGAAGTAGTCGGTCAAATGCAGCGCCAGGGAGTTGTTTGCATCCTCGCTGGCAGAAGAATAGATGCCGGGCAAGTGGTCACCGTAGAACACCACGGTGACGGGCTTATCGAGTGCATCCAGCTCGTCCAGGAACTCCTGCGTGGCCTGATCGGTAATCTCTACGCCCTTCTGGTAGGTCTCGATTGACTGCTGCTCGTCGTCGCCCAGCGGCGTACCAGTGGTGGATTCGGCGGTGTAGTCGTTGTTCTCATACCATTCGTGGTAGGGCATGTGGTTCTGCATGGTGATGATCTGGATGAACTTGCTCGCAGAACCGTCCTTGATGCCTTCCAAAGCGGAATCATAAGATGACTTATCAGAAACGTACGGCGACTCGTCGATTTTGTCCTGATACTTGATCACGTCCGGTCCGGTCAATGTGTAGAAGTGCGAGAAGCCGAACTTCTTGTAGTTCGTGGCTCGTGAGTACATGCTGGACTCATACGGATGGTAACCAAGCGAGTTGGCGGGCGCACCCCACAGCTGATTGATGGTGGGGGTCCAATGCTGGCTGGACACCAGCTGCTGGTATGGGCTGGATAGCGAGGAATCGAAGTTGGCCATGCTCAGGCCGGACAATCCCATGTATTCCAGGTTGGCCGTACCACCGCCGTAGCCGGAGGAGAGCATCAGACCGGAAGTGGTGCTTGCCTTGATTTTGCGGATGTTGGGCATTGAATCCTTGTTGACTTTCAGCCCTGGCACACGCGACGGGTCGGAGAAGGATTCGGAAAGCACGTACACCACGGTGGAATCATTGAGGTTGTTGGTACGGGAAGCGTTGATGGTTTCGGCTTCCTGCTGATACCGTGCCGCAACCTTCTTCATGGTTTCCTCGGAATAGTCACTTGGCTTGTCCATGATTTTCGGGTTGAGCTGGCGGGTGAACGCCACCAGCGGACCGTTGCGCTGCGCGTCATATACGGAATCCCACATGGACGGAATGTCACCCATGGTACGAGAAAACTTGTTGGCCACGGAGTCGGTGGTGCTCACCTGAATGCAATACAGTGCGAATACCAGAACCGGCAGCAGCAGCAAAATCAGTCGGGAGGTGAGATTCAAGCTCAAATTGTCCGTACGAATCATGCGGCCTTTGCGCCCGTCAAAGTGCCGCATCACCAGAATCGCGGCAAGCAGTACGGCGAACGCGCCGAGTGCCACAAGAATCGTTACATGCGCGCCGGCAGGGATGAATGTCAACATATTGCCGGTGTTTGAACCGAGGAAGCCAAGGTCGGCGGGCAGAATCGCCTCGTAGCGGATCTCGACTTTGAAGTGCTCGATGGCAGCCACGATAATGCCCACGCCAAGAATCACGATGCTGGCTGTCCAGAATCGATTGAACAGCATAAGCAGCATGAGATACAGCAGCGCCACAAGCAGTACGTTGAGCACGAATACGAAGTTGCCATCGGTCCACATCTTGCTCACAAAGCCAAATCCGACCGTGGGGCTGGATAACTGCACGCGGGTGGAGCTGGAAGAGACGCCCACTTCGAGCGCGGCCACGACAATGATGTCAAAAATAACGAACAGCACGCCGTATACCCAGCTGGGGAAAGGCTTGTACGTGCGCTTGGGCGTGACTTCGTCGGCTTCGGCCCGCTTGGACCAAAGCTTGAAACGGGGTTTCACTGTGGTAGTACTGCTAGTGTTTTCGCTCATTCGTCTGTTTCCGTATGTGACTGTTCAAGGGCATATTGTTGCCGCCGAACCTTGGAAAATCCATAGTCCCACTATTTTTCTTACTGTTGCCTAACTATTTACCCTAACGCAAAGGGTGCCTCGGGGTACCCCCAAAGCACCCTGATTGATAAGGAGCCTTCCCTGATATCGCATCTATTGCCGCGTAATATCAGGCCATTCGAATTGCCTTAAGGCGTGTCCCCACACAATCCTTTCAGACGCCCCATTATCGAGTTGGCCTGCATGCATATGCGGCAACATATGCGGTTCGGGCTACTTCACAGCGGCGGCGAACTGGTCGACCAGTGCGCTCATCCAGTCAAGCAGGTTGGTGTACTGCTTTGGCATCTGCTCGGTGAGCTCCACGATCGGCACGTTGGCATCCTTGGCGGCGCCGGTGATCTGGTCGGTGGTGGAGTTGGCTTCCTGGCTGTTGAAGACCAGCATCTTGATGGAGCCGACCTTCAGCGTGTCCTGGAAGTCCTTGATGTCGGCCGGGGTCGGCTCGCTCTCGTTGGCGGAGGCCTGGGCGTAGCCCTTCGGAGTGGCGTCGGTCATCTTGAGGTCGTCGGCCAGGTACCAAGCCACGGATTCAGTGGCGGCGTAGGGCAGGTTCTCGGTCTTGGAGGAAGTGTCCTTGATCTTGGATTCGAGCTGGTCTTCCTTGGCATGCCAGTCCTTGTTGAACTTGGCGTAGTCGTCCTTGTGGCTCGGATCGGCCTTCTGGTAGGCGGCGGTGATGGCGTCCGCGGTGTTGGAGCGCACCTTGGCGGAGAACCAGACGTGCGGGTTGTCGCCTTCCCTGATGCCAGCGGTTTCGGCGGCGGTGACCAGCGTGGCCTTGGTGGACTGCGCGGCCTTGGTGGCCCACGGGTCGTAGTCGGCTCCGTTGACCACGGCAACCTTGGCGGTGCCGAACTTGGCGACATCCTGACTGGTGGGTTCGTAATCATGTGCTTCGACGTTGGTCTTGGTCATGATGTTGGTGACTTCGACGTTGCTACCGCCGAGGTCCTTGGCCACGGAACCCCACTGGTTGATGGAGGCGACGACCTCGATCTTGCCGGAAGACGCGGCGCTGCTGGAATCGGACTTGCTGCCGGCGGCATTGCTGGAACCGCAGGCGGCCATCGAGAACAGGGTCGCCGAGGCGGCCGCGATGGCGAGCGCGCGCTTGGCGTTGGACATGATGGACATGATTGGTTTTTCCTCTCTAATTCAGCTGTTTGGCTGGGCGATGTTGCTGTTGCTGCATCATCGCTCGGCCACCCACACGACAGAATAACATATATTGAGAATTATTATCATTTGCATTTATATCGGCGCGTTGCACGCGCACACCCGCGCTGCCGGCGGAAATCCCGCGCCCCGACGACGGCAACGCGGGATCCCGCCGTTTTCGGCAGACGAAACGGCAGTATCCCCGCGTCCGAACGATACCCGCGCGGGGGTTCTGCCATTTAAGGCCTCGGAAACGACAGAAATCCCGCGCCACCTTCGTTCGGACGCGGGGGGTTCTGCCGTTTGCCGCACATGTCACAACGGCATCGCGGCACAGACCGACGCCTGCACCAGGTCGACGAGCCCCACGGTGTGGGCATCCTCACAGACCAGCGCATCACGCAAGGCGATTGCACGGATGATGTCGCGGCAGGCGCACTCCCCGTCTGTACCCAAATGGCGTGCCAGGCAACCGGCACCAATGACCGGCAATTCGAGCACGCACGAGGCCTCACGGATCAGGCGGGAGACCACTACGCCGGTCGAACGCTCGTCATAGACGCCGTTCTCCTCGCCCATGCCGTACAGGCACAAACGGTCGTCGTCAAAGAATCGCTCTTCGAATTCGTCAAGGCCTACGGCATTGGCCACCGCACCCACGAACATCGACTCACCCCACTCGTTGAGACGGAAGGAATCGGCCAGATACTGCGCGACCGGCGTGGCCTCAAGGCCCACAGGCAGCGAGACCAGAAACGCGCCGGCCCGACCTTGCAGCGATCCGAGCGTCCGTTCAAGGTCATGTTTGACCGCGCAGCTCATGCAGCACCCCTCGAGCCCGAACGAATCGGACTCGCCGAACACCACCCCGCTTGCCTGGGGCTTCGCGACGTTGCGCACGATATCGAGACCGGATTCCACGGCTTCGTTCGGGCGCACGTCATAAGCAATCGAGCATACGGACGGGAAGGAATCGACCAACGAGAACGCCACGGAGTCCAGGCTCAGGCGGTCGGCGCCGGTGAGCAGCACCACGGGCGTGCGCCCCTCCGCGTTTCCCTGTGATTGCAATGCCGGATGAATCATGACAGCCTTTCTGATTTGATAATGGTTATCATTATGATATAGTTGCAGGCATGTCCAAAACATGTCAAATTCTGGGAACACGCGCCGGGGTCGGCAACCGCGTCTCCCACTCGCACAGGAAAACACGCCGAACCTTCGCCCCGAACCTGCAGTCCAAGCGGTACTGGGTGCCGTCCTTGCAGCGGCACGTCACGCTTACCGTGAGCGCCAAGGGCATCAAGACCATCGACCGCATCGGCATCGAGGCGGCGATCGCCCGCATCCGCCGCGATCAGAACGTCAACTGAACCGGCCACGGCATCACCCCCATGCTCGGGCAGTCAGTAGGCCCGCCACTGTGCCGGCGCGTAACCGCGCAACAAACCGCGCTAACGAGCTGCATCACCCACATGGCACCGCGACGTACGCGACATACGTGACATAACAGCGTGACACCCACACATAGAAAGCACCACTCATGGCAAGCAAATCCTCCGCAATCCGCCCGGTCATCACCCTGAAGTCCACGGCCGGCACCGGATTCACCTACACCACCACCAAGAATCGTCGTAATACGCCGGACCGTCTTGAGCTCACCAAGTTCGATCCGGTAGTCCGCAAACGGGTGCTCTTCCGAGAGACCCGCTAATCCATCTGTTCGTTCATTGGACACCAGTCGCGAGGCGAGGAAGAGGCTTAAGCACCCGCCGAAATCGTTTCCTTGTTGGCATTCCGGCGGTTTCCTCTATCACCATTTCATGAACTCATCTTCCGAACCTTGCGGCATGCGCCCAATGAACGAATGCACTCGTCCCAGCTCCGGCCGGCGCGATTCCCGCGCCCCGGAGCCTTATCAAGGAGCCGGACATGGCCAAAACCAGTAAGATCAACCGACAATTGCAGCGCGAACGCATGGTCGCCAAGTATGCCGAACGCCGCGCCGAATACAAGCGCGACAGCGTCAACCCTCATCTGACCGCCGAAGAACGCGCCGAGGCGATGCGCAAGCTGCAGGCCCTCCCCCGCGACGCCAGCCCCACCCGTCTGCGCAACCGCGATTCCATCGACGGCCGCCCGCGCGCCTACAACCGCAAGTTCGGCCTGTCACGTATCAATCTGCGTGAGAAGGCACACAAGGGCAAACTGCCCGGCGTGGTGAAATCCAGCTGGTGATCGGGCCGGCACAACCGGCCGTCAGGCCGTCTCAGGCCATCTCAATTCACCGGATTCCACCCGCGCGTCCGACGCCATTCTCATCCATATCACCACACAACACCACACAACCAAAGGTCCATAACCATGCAAGAGGGCATCCACCCCGAATACGGCCCCGTGGTCTTCTATGACCGCTCCGCCGACAAGTACTTCCTCACCAAGTCCACACTGGTGGCCAAGGCCGTAAACCTGCCGACCATCGACTGGGAGGACGGCAACACCTACCCGCTCGTCAATGTGGAGGTGTCCAGCTACAGCCACCCGTTCTACACCGGCAAGAATGTGGTGATCGACGCCGCCGGTCAGGTGCAGAAGTTCAACGCTCGTTACGGGCGCAAGTGATTCGCCGCACATTCCGCAAAGACCGTAAGACAAGAAGAAAGGAACGGACATGAAGGTCAAGGCATCGGTCCGCTCATTGGCCCGCAAGGATGGCTCCTATGTCGTCCGCCGGCGCGGCCATCTGTATGTAATCAACAAGAAGAACCCCCACTGGAAGGCGAGGCAAGGCTGATGGCACTGCCCAAGTACAAGGCGTCCCGAGCAAACACGCATTCGCGCCGAGCCAACTGGAAGGCCAAGGTGCCTCAGCTGGCCACGGCCAGAACGCCTGAAGGCGAAGTGGTTCAGGTTCCGCAGAATCTGGCCGCAGCCGTACGAAAGGGGTATATGAAGCCATAACCAACATCGTGGATTCCGCAATCCATCAAGTCTCGTAACAACAACTCGACGGTCCGCTCCACAGGCCGGCGGCGTACGTTCTTTCTCCCATTTCCTTCCGTATGCCGTCACCTGCCGGGGCGAACCGCCGTTTTATGAGGCCACCGCATCCGATCTGGCCAAGCTCGCCAAGGCAGACATCGTGGTGCCCAACGGCGCCGGCTACGACGGCTGGGCGGAAAAGGCGCAGCTTGACAAGAAACGCCAGACCATCGTGAACGTGGGCGGCCTCATGGGCGTCACCGCCACCGACGAGCACGAGCATTCCCACGACCACGCCGAGGGCGAAGAAGGCCGCCATCACCACCATGGTGCTACGAACCCGCACCTGTGGTTCAGCCCGGAAGCCGTGCTGAAGGCCGCCGAAGCCATCAACGCCGTCTACGCGGACAAGGCCGGGGCCGGTTCTGCCACCGCCGCCACCGTGCAACGTCACTTCAACGACAGGAAGAAACCCTCAAGGAAATGGACAACTGGCCCACGTATTACCCGGCATCCATGAGCAAGGAGGAAGTGGCCACCGAGATGCTGGCCCACTGATTCGCCATCGGCCCAGGCAACCATGTGCAAAGTTCCCCGCATATCGATGTGTACCATCGGTATGCGGGGAACTCGCATATTATCTCGACCACTATCATGCGTACGGTGCTAATATGACGGCGATATGGCAGGTGATATTCGCATGAAAGAACCTCGCATGCAGCGCACGGAACAGGTGAACACCGCGCAACAGGACCATTCGGCGAACTATCTGTTTCTGATTATCGGCACGCCGCTGGTGGCGTTCCTGATTGCGGCTTCCGCGATGCTCGAGTCGCGTGGGTTTCCGGTTCCGCTGGTGCGTATCGGCACCGGTGCCGCGGGGCTTATCCTGCAGGCGATTCCGTTCATGCTGCTGGGCGCGATGATGTCGGCCGCGGTCAGCACGTTCGTCAGCGCCGATTTTCTGACCCGCCACATACCGAAATCGTTGGCCGGCGGACTGGCCGCGGCATTGGTGGCCGGTCTGTGCCTACCGGTGTGCGATTGCATGGTGGTGCCTACGTTCGCGAATCTGATGCGCAAACGCCTGCCGCTGCCGTGTGCGGTGACGTTTCTGTGCGCGATGCCGGTGATGAACCCGATGGCGATATGGTCCACATGGTTCGCATTCACCGACAAACCATGGATGGTGGCGGCCCGCATGGGGTTGGGCATGGTAGTGGCGATAGTCGCGGGGGTGTCGTTCGCGGTGTGGCCGCTCCGCTCCCCTGCGGTGCGTGAGAGGCCGCTGACGATTGGGCGGTCGTTGATTTGCGAGGATTGTGCAGGGGCGACGGGTGATTCGCCTGAGAGCCACCCCCAGTCGGCTTTGCCGACAGCCCCCGCCGGCGGGGGCACGGGGCGCGGATTGGAGCGGTTCACGCATTTCATTCGGCATACGCATGACGACTTTATGCGGATGATGCCGATTCTGCTGTTCGGCACGATCATTGCCTCCATCATGCGCACCGCATTGTCGTCGTTGACCAACGGTTCAAGCACGCTCGATGACGCTGGTGCCATCGTACTGATTCTGACGGCGATGGGACTGGCGTTCCTGTGTTCGCTGTGCTCTACGTCCGATGCGGTGATCGCCGCCAGCATGATTGGCGCGCTGCCGGTCTCCGCCATGCTTGCCTTCCTGGTCTTCGGCCCGATGCTCGACCTCAAGAACACGCTGATGCTGGCCACGGAATGCCGGCCACGGTTCATCATCCGGTTCATCGCGACCGTGGCGGCGGCCTGCTTCCTCGCCGCGATTGCCGCCCATCTGGTGATGGGAGCGTAGCCATGAAACGCAAAGTCACACTCCCCGACCGCGTGGAGGCGCTGTGTTTCGCGGCGCTGGGCGCGGCCATCGCCTATGCAGCGGTGGGCGGATCATACACCACGCTGACCACGCCGCGTTCGCTGCCGTATCTCATCATCGGTGCGGTACTGCTGTTCGTGCTGGCGACCGCAGCATGGCTCGGACTGTTCCATGCCACGGAGCGTTCGGTTTTACGGTTCCTGATCGCCTTGATTATTCCGGCGCTGCTGATCGCCGTGCCGTTCCAGCCCAGCAGCGGCAGCGGCGGCTTCGACGAGTACGCCGGTGGCCGCGCTATCGTCATTCCCCGCAGCTCGCACAAGCCTGATGGCTCCTCGCAGCTGCACGGACTCGACACGGCGAACAAGACCCTGACCATCAGCGACGACGAATTCGGCTCATGGTTCGAGCAGATCGACCATAATCCGCAGCGTTACGTCGGTTACCATGTGCAGGTCACCGGGTTTGTGAGCAAGTCGCGTACGTTCGACGCGGACGAGTTCGAGCTGTCCCGCCAGTTCATGTCCTGCTGCATTCTCGACATGACCCCATTCGGGTTCATAGCCAGCTCCGGCAAGGCCGGCACCCCGCACAATCACGACTGGGTCACCGTCGACGCCGTCATCAAGCAGGGCGCCTACGGCTCCGCCGGCCACGAGCGCCAAGGCCTGATACTGCAGGTCCGGTCGGCCAGCAAAGCCGCAGCCGCCCCGACCGGCTACTTCTACTGGCAGTAAATGACGCGTCTCCCGAAATGGAAAGCACTGCGCTGCGCCATGACTCGCCCCATATCGGCAGAAATCCCGCGTTACAACGAAAGATACGCGGGGGCTCTGCCTTTATAGGGCTCAAAACTGGCAGAAATCCCGCGCAGGCCTCGTTGAAACGCGGGATTTCTGCCAGTTGATTCAAATCATATGACAACATGCCGGGCATCTGATTTGCTTTAATAACGATAATGAATATCATTTGTTAACGGAAAGGGGCATAACGTCATGAGCATCGAGCAAACCGCGACCACTCGGCGCGTGACGCGACCCCGACTCCTCATCACCCAGGTCCTGGCGGAACTATCCCGATTCGCCACGGCCCAGGAAATCACCGACATCCTGCGCGAGCGCGGCACGCGCATCGGCACGGCCACCGCCTACCGCAATGTGCAGATGATGGCCTCCCAAGGCGAGTTCGACGTAATCCACGTCAACGGCGAGGCCCTCTACCGCGAGTGCTCGGACCAGCATCACCACCATCACATCGTATGCCACGAATGCGGGCGGACCATCGAAATCGAGATTCCCGGACTTGAGCAGTGGATCGACAAAGCCGCCAAGCAGTTGAAGTACCAGACCATCGCCCACGAACTGGAGATTTTCGACCTGTGCCCCAAGTGTGCGGCGAAGCATGCCATCGAACCGCCTCTCAGCGTCGGCACCTCACCAAAGGATGGACCACTGACGACGCCAGACGATACTGGCCGTCGGCGCTCGAACAAATAATGGCGCAGTCCCGACGCTACTGGCCTTCAGCATCGGTGCCCTTCCAATCCTTGGCGCAATAGCGACGATATAAGCTCCACTCGCATCGTTAGATTGCCAACGCTTGGCGCAGCACCGACGCCAGACACGCTCATCGTCGTCGTTCCACCAATATTTGGATTGGTACCGCCACCACCTATACCAGGCGTCGACACTCGGCCAACAATCGGCCCGTTACCGACACAAAACTGCATGAGGTCTCATTGCTCTTAATAGCAGCAATGGGCCTGATAATCACTTTCACCAACTTTCGCCGCTGCCGTCTGCCGCCCTACAGTCACAGACGAACAAACGCTGAAAGGAACAACAATGACTATCAAGACCATCGATGAGCATGCTTACGAGATCGTTACCGAAGAGGGCACCTTCGCCGTCTGCAAGGACACGCTGGCCAAGTTCGACGCCACCAAGCACGAGCACGGCGTGGCCGCCTGTGGCCGCTGCGGCTGCTGCTTCACCGGCGACTGCTGCGACGACACCGGCTGCGAGCACAACCACACCGAAGAGTACGGGGGCAAGGCTTGCCTGCACGCTTGCCACGAGAACCGCGAAGGCCACGAGTGCGCCTTCTGCCACCTTGCCTTCGACACCAACGAGAAGTGCCACGATGAGATACTGGCCGACCTCAAGGAACTCAAGGCCGAGCTGGCTGTCTGAGTTTTAGGTTTCCGATTTCTCCTGCGGATTGACCCCTCTCAGGGAGGGGGGCCAAATTCCGACACGAACCACCGCGCTTACCGTATGATGTATACGGGCGCGGTGGTTTTGTTTTTCTCGATGATGGCGCAGATTTGCTCGGGCGCCTCCTTGCAGCCGCGCCGGATCCATAGCCAGATAATCGATGAGACGGCGGAGACCAGAATTTCCAGCGCATAGTCGTGCGGAATGCCGCTGTAGCTCAGCTCGGCACCCACACGGGCCGCCTGCCCAAGCAGCATCTGCTTCAACACATCCTTGACCCGGTCATACATCTGCATATCGTTGCCCGAACGGGACAGTGCGTCGAAGAACGCATACTCACGCTTGACATAGCGCAACGCCTCGGCTTCGTGTTCCAGTTCTACAATCTGGTGGCCAACCTCACGGCCAAGGAGAACGTGGAGCTCGCCTCCGAAATCATGAAAGACGCGCAGGAACCGACCCAAGCGCTTATCGACGTGGGGCTTCAGGACCGTATCAACAACTTCCCCGCGCAGCTTTCGGGCGGCGGACAGCGGCGCGTGGCCATCGCCCGAGCGGTGGCCACGAACCCGAAGATTCTGCTGTGCGACGAGCCGACTGGCGCTCTGGACTACAACACCGGCAAGCAGGTGCTGCAGATTCTGCAGGATCAGAGCCGTAAGAAGGGTGCGACCGTGGTCATTGTGACGCACAATTCCGCCATCGCGCCGATTGCCGACCGCGTGATCCACATGCATGACGCGCGCGTCAAATCGATCGAAGTGAACGAGCACCCGATGGATATCAAGGATCTGGAGTGGTAAGCAGTATGACCGATCTCAACGATTTCACCGAAACGACCAACCTTACGCCCGCGACCGACTCCGCAGCCGATTCCGCCGCAAATTCAGCAAACGACTCCTATACCGCGCCCGGCAGAACGCCCCACGCGCACAAGGCCAAGCGCAACCGCCGACGCAACGGGTCATTCCATAAGCGCATGCTATGGAAAGACATCCGCGTCACCATGGCCAAATCCAAGGGTCGATTCGCCTCCATCGTGAGCCTGATGACGCTTGGCTCCTTTGCGCTCGTAGGCCTGTTCGTCACCGGCCCGGACATGCAAATAACCGGCACCGACTTCTTTAATCAGAACAATCTCGCTGACATAACCGTCATCAGCGATTATGGCCTGACCAAAGCTGACGAAAACATTATTCGCAGCGCGCCGAAGTGGCCAAGGCGACGAAGGGCGGGGCCGTCTCCGAGTCCGCGCCGATCTACTACGAGGAGATGTCGAAAGTGGCCGGCACGGAGAACGACAAACAGTCGATTACCCTGATCGCCACTGATGACGCCTACAATTTCGGCGACTACATCACCCTGCGTTCGCGCACCGGGCACAAGCCGCAGGTGCTCACCGACCGTGGTGCGATCATCTCCGAACGTATGGCGGAGATGATGGACGCCAAGATAGGCGACACGATTACCGTCACCGATTCGAGCGGCACCGAGCGCAAGGTGCGCGTGGACGGCATCACCGAAATGCATATCGGGCATTTCATGTTCATGACTTCGGGTGGCTATAAGCACGTGTTCAGCGAACAGTACCAGTCGAACGCCTATATGGTGAGGCTCAAGAACCATGAGACCTCCAATGTGGAGTCGCGTAGCGCCAAGCTCATAAAGTTGGACGGCGCGAAGGGCATTGTGCAGAACACGACTTCGAAGAAACAGGTGGCCACAATCGTCGACTTGCCGGATCAGATCATGGAAGTGCTGATTCTCGCGGCTGAGCTGCTGGCCGTGGTGATCCTCTACAATCTGACGAATCTCAACGTCTCCGAACGTATCCGCGAACTGCCGACCATCAAGGTGCTCGGCGGACTCGGCGTGCTGGTCTACCGGCGGTTGAAGACGGTCGACATGCTCGGCGCCCTGAAGTCGGTGGAATAGCAGCGGAATAACAAATGGGATCGGCTTTGAAGCCGATCCCATTCAATTATTCGCTCACTGCTTTCTGAGCCTTCTGCGCTTTCTGCTCCTTTTGACAATCAGGGCATAGTCCGAAGACCTCCAGGGTGTGGGATTCGACGGTGAAGCCGTGGCCGTCGGCCACTTTGCGCAGCCAAGCCTCGCTGGGCGGGTCGATTTCCACGGTTTTGCCGCACCGCTTGCACACCAAGTGGTGGTGATGTCCGTCGTCGCCGCATAGGCGGAACAGCTGCTGGCCGTCCAGGCGGATCGTGTCGGCGGCACCGGCATCGGCCAAGGCGTTGAGCTGGCGGTACACGGTGGCCAAGCCGATTTTCGAGCCTTCGTCCTCCAGCCTGCGGTGCAGGTCCTGAGCGGAGATGAACTCCTCACAGTCGGCCAAGGCGGCGCGAATCGCGTCCTTCTGCTTGGTCTGGCGTTCGATATGTTCAACCATCGATAAGGTCACGCCTTCTTTTTCAGGTCGTCCCAGCAGCCGGTGGCCTCAAGGTCAGCAACCGTGGCATCAGGGTTGTCGGTGAGCACGGTGATGTGGCCCATCTTGCGGTCGTGGCGCACTTCGGCCTTGCCGTAGTCGTGCACATTCCACTCCGGGTGGGTGGCGATCAGCGCGCGTGTCGGCTCCACATGCTGGCCGAGTACGTTGACCATCACGGCCGGCGAGAGCAGCTTGGGCTTGGGCATGGGCCAGCCGGCGATGCCGCGGATGTGGGCGTCGAACTGGTCCATCGAGCAGGCCTCGATGGTGTAGTGGCCGGAGTTGTGCGGGCGCGGGGCGAGCTCGTTGACGATGACCTGATCGTCCTTGGTGATAAACAGTTCGATGGCCAGCGTGCCAGCCAGTTCGAAGCCCTTGGCCAAGCGAATCGCCAGTTCATGCGCTTCGCGAGCCACATGTTCGGACACTTCGGCGGGGGCGATGGTCATGTGCAGGATGTTGTTACGATGCTCGTTGCGCACGATCGGGAAGGTGACGAAGTCCTTGCCGTTGCCGGACACCAGAATCGAGGCCTCGAACGCGAAGTCCACAAAGCCTTCCAGAATGCTCGGGGGGAAACCGCCGCCGCGATCACCTCGCGCGCGAATCTTCTCGAGGTCGGCATCGGAGCGCAACACCATCTGGCCGTGACCATCGTAGCCGCCCGAAACGGTTTTCAACACGGCCGGGTAATGAATCTCATCCAATGCGGCGTCAAGCTCATCGAAGTTGTTGACGGCGCACCACGGTGCGGTGGCGGTGCCGTGATCGTTAATGAACTGCTTCTCGTGCACACGGTGCTGGGTGACGCGCAGCAAATCGGTGCCCTGCGGGGTGGCGGTGATGCCGCGCACCTCATCGATGGCGTCGGCATCCACATTCTCGAACTCGTAGGTGAGCACGTCGGACTGCACGGCCAAATCATGGATGGCGGTCTTGTCGTCGTATTCGGCGGTGATCTGGAAATCGGCCACCTGACCGGTTGGGCAGTTTGGCGTCGGGTCAAGCACGCCAACGCGGAATCCCATATAACGGGCGGATAAAGCCATCATGCGACCGAGCTGACCACCTCCGATGATGCCGATGGTCGAGCCCGGCATCAGCATGGAGACGCGGCCGCCAGTTTCTTCAGACAAGCTGGGCATTGGATTCGGCCACCTTTTCCTTCAGTTCGTTACGGTAATCCTCGAGCTTGGTCGCCAGCTCCGGCTCAAAGGCGGAGAGCATCTGCACGGCGAGCAGACCAGCGTTGGTGGCGCCGGAGTTGCCCACGGCAGTGGTGGCCACCGGGATGCCGCCGGGCATCTGCACGATGGACAGCAGTGAATCCCAGCCGGAGAGCGCATGGGAACGCACGGGCACGCCGATTACGGGCAGCGTGGTCTGGGCGGCAATCATGCCCGGCAAGTGGGCAGCGCCGCCTGCACCGGCGATGATGACCTTGAGACCGTTGGCACGAGCATTATGCGCGAACTCGGCCATGAGCTCAGGCGTGCGGTGTGCGGAGATGACCTGCTTGTGGTAGGCGACGCCAAACTGATCGAGAATATCGCAGGCGCGCTTCATAGTCTCCCAGTCGCTGGAAGATCCCATGACCACCGCGACTTCAGGCTTGGATTCATTTGCCATTATCATTTACTCCCTAGTTATTGAGAATACGTCCACTGTACGCCCGGGCGCTTACTTCGACATGCCTTACAGCTCAATGGCGATTTTGCCGAACACATTGCCTTCTATCATCTTGGCAAAAGCCTCAGGAGCGGCATCCAGACCGGAGAATACGGAATCAATCGCCGGATGCAGATTGGCACGTTCCACAAAGCGCAGCAAACGAGCAAAATCCTCACGCGAACCCATGGTGCTGCCCTGCACGCGGATGTCCTGGAAGAACAAACGGGTCAGCTCAGCGCCGGGCTGATCTCCAGTGGTAGCGCCGCAGATGGCAATGGTGCCGCCTGGTCGTACGGATTTCATCGAATGACTCCATGTGGCCGCTCCTACAGATTCAATCACCGCGTCCACCTTGCTGGGCAGGCGGGCACCAATCTCAAATGCGGCATGAGCGCCGAGCTTCAACGCCTTGGCTCGCTTGTCCGCTTCACGTGAGGTGACGAACACCTCAAGGCCGGCTGCCTGCGCAAGCTGAATCGCCGCGGTGGATACGCCGCCGCCGGCGCCTTGAATCAGCACGGAGTCGCCAGGCTTCACACCGGCCGCGTCGAACAGCAATGAATATGCGGTCAGCCAGCTGGTGCCCAATGCCGCAGTCTCAATCTCGGTGAGATTGGACGGCTTGGCAAACACATTGGCGGAAGGTACGGCGGTTTTCTCGGCCATGGTACCGGGATACTTCTCCGAAAGAATCGTGCGACGCTCCCCCGGAGCCACACCGGCACCATCAGTACCGACGAACGTGTACAGCACTACCTCTCTACCGGCCTTCAGCCCATGCTTGCCGGGAATGTCCTCGTCCAGAATGCCCACGGCATCGGTGCCCAGGATCATCGGCGTCTGTTCGGCCGACAACCCCACGCCCTGCAGAGACCAGACATCATGATGATTCACGGTTACGGCACGTACCAAGACGGTCGACCAGAATGGCCGGCTCTGCGGCTCGGGCTGGTCTCCCACCGCCAGCACGGATAACGGGTCATCATGATTGACGGCAGACGCATATACGGCCTTCATTGCACGCTCCTTGAAGATCGGCCGGTCACCACAAGGTCCGGCAAATTACCTCCTTTATTTTCCCACACAACACTCTGTGAACACCGCCCACCCATGCTGCATGCTGTATCAAATCCGCTATCCCTCCTCATCGCCGCAGTATTTGCAGCATTTACGGAGATGTTGAGGGTATTGCCTTCATCCGCGCACGTTGCCGCCTGCGCAGCGCTAGCATGTCGATTTCGGTATGAATTGTGGAGGGAGATTCGAGGATATGCATAGCATGCCGGGAAACGGAATCAGTGCACACGATGCCAGCGGCGCAATCGACAACACTCATTCCACCGACTCAGGCAATCTCGCTGATGTCACCCTGCTGCGTCGCATTACCAGCCCTGCCGACGTCAAAGCACTCTCCCCCAATACACTGAATGAGCTATGCCGCGAAATTCGCACCACCCTACTGCATTACGGCCATATTCACGGCGGGCATATAGGCTCCAATCTGGGCATGGTGGAAGCCACCGTCGCACTGCATCGCGTGTTTGATTCACCGCATGACCGCATTGTATTCGATGTCTCCCACCAAAGTTACGTGCATAAAATGCTCACCGGCCGCGCTGCCGCCTATCTGGACACAAACCGATTCGGCGACGTGACCGGATTCACGAACCCGGACGAGAGCGACCATGACCAGTTCGTGCTGGGGCATACCGGTACCTCAATTTCATTGGCCTGCGGATTGGCGAAAACCCGCAATATGGAGGGGCCCGATAGCGGCATCGGCAATGTAGTTGCCGTTATCGGCGATGGTTCGCTAAGCTCGGGCGTGGCATTTGAAGGCTTGAATAACGCCGCTGAGCAAGGCGGCAATCTCATTATTATTCTCAACGACAATGAGATGTCGATCGCCGGTGATTTCGGCGGCATGTACGGGACACTCGCCCGGTTGCGCGCCTCGGGTGGCACTGCACAACCGAACCTATTCAACGCATTCGGACTGGATTACCGTTATGTGGAGCATGGCAATGATGTGGATGCGCTGGTAGCGGCATTTGAGGAAGTACGCAATATCGACCACCCTGTTGTGGTGCATATCCACACGTTGAAGGGTGCCGGCTACGACGGCGAGCCCACCAGCTCCGCCACCGGAATCCACCCGTCCAGCAATCTATCGCACCGTGAACCGTGGCATTCGGATCATTGTAATCTGTCCGACCATGAACCGCATGAGGGTCAGTGCGAAGCCTCCCATTGGCAGAACCCGGATTCCGCCATCGGCAAGCCTGATGATCCGCGCAAATATTATGGCAAGATGGTAATGGCCGCGCTCGAACCGCGATTTGCCAGCGAACCGGGATTGGTGGTCATCTCCCCCGCCACGCCAGGGTCGAACGGCATCACCCATGAATTCCGCGAACGCGCAGGCTCGCATTATGTGGATACGGGCATCACCGAATCGCATGCCGTGGCTTTCGCAGCTGGCATCGCACGGGCTGGCGGCACACCAGTGGTGGCCACTACGGCCTCATTCTTCCAACGCGCCTATGACCAGTTCTTCCAGGAGATGAGCCTGAACCGGTCTCGGGTGACGGTGCTTGATTTCCTAGGCGGCCTATCCGGTTCCGACAACACGCATTCCGGCGCGTATGACGTGGCGATGTTCGCCAATATTCCTGGTATCACGATGCTGGTGCCCACTTCGGCAGATGAGTGTCTGGCCGATTTGGCATGGGCGACGCTGCCGGCTGGAGCCGATGGAGCTCCCGATGGACCGGTGGTGATTCGGGTGCCGGGTGAGGCGATTCTGGCTGCGGAACGGGAGCCGAGTTTGTTGCCGGTGACGGGTGGACGGGTTCAGGTTGGCCACCCTCAGTCGACTGTGTCGACAGCTCCCGCCAGCGGGAGCAAATCCGCAGCACACCGAGTTGCTGGCGTAACGGCTCAGCCCACCAGCGGGAGCGACCCCTTGGCTTGGCGTATTAATCAGACTGGTTCGCGGGTTGCGATCGCCGGATTGGGCAACGCATATCCGCTTGCGGAGCAGGTGGCTGCCGCGTTGACCGCCGAACATAGCATGAAGGCAACGGTCATCGACCCGCGCCAGTGCACGTCGTTGGATGCGGATGCGCTGGAATCGTTGCGCGACGGCCACGAGCTGGTCGTCACGCTTGAAGACGGGCAGCTGGAAGGCGGCTGGGGTGAGAAGGTGACCGCATACTATGCGAATCATCATGTCTCGGACAGCAGCCGTAATCCTCGTGTGCTGAACTTCGGCGCAGCCAAGGAATTTACCGACCGCGTGCCGCTGGACGAACTGAACGAACGTTATGGACTGACGGTGGAGCAGGTGACAGAGGCGATCACTCGTTGTTTTTGATGGCATCCAGGGCCGGGATTTTGACGGCTTTGTTGGCCGGACCGAAGCCGAACAGCAGGCCGATTAACGTGGAGAACAGCACTGCAAACAGGAACAGCCACCACGGAATCACCGAATAGCGGGTCACGTCCTCACCTCCGACCAATGCCTGCCACATAATCATCCATATGGATGTGCCACCAGCACCATCGCCGGAACTTCCGTTTGAGCTGCCGACCATGCCGCCCGCATACATCCTGCCGGCCACATTGATGCCCAACGATATCAATCCACTCAGCATGCATCCGATCAATCCGCCAAAGAATCCGATTGCGCCGGCTTCAGTCAAAAACATGACGCGGATATCACGCACGTAGCAGCCGAGCGCCTTCATAATGCCGATCTCGCGCGTGCGCTCGGTCACGGACATGACCATCGTATTGGCGATGCCGATGGCCGCCACCAACAGAGAGACCGCGCCGATGCCGCCCAGAATCAGCTGAATCGCTCGCGACTGCTCCTCCAACGACTTGCGCATGTCCTCATAGGACGAAGTCTCGTAGCCAAGCGCCTTGATCTGCGATTCCACTTCGGGCACGGAGGAAAGATCCGCAGCCTTGACCAACACCTGATCGTAGGTGACGGTTTTTTTGGCGGCGGCCGGATCGACTTTGGCGCGCAAATCCTTGAGCGCCTGCAAATCCATGACCAGACCGTCCGCCGTGGCATATCCCTTGTTGTAATCGCCGCCGATAATGCCGGACGCACGCAGATCGATGGTGACGTTGTCGGATTGGTCGCTTCCAACAGTCGTTCCGCCTCCCCCGCCGTACATGTTCTGCACATATGGGTCGCCCTGATAGTTGGTTCCGGTGGTCAGGCTGATTTGCGTGGTGAGCGGGTCGAAGAACGGGTCCTCATCCTGATCCGGCTCGCATTCGCCGGTGGCCGAATTGAATGTGCAAGACGAATAGCCGCTGCCACGGGTGCCGGTACGCATCTCACCGTTTTTCAACGTGTCCATGAACCCGTAAGCAAACCATTCACCGGCAAGAACCTGGTCTTTGGTGGTTGGCTTGCTGCCATCGACCATTTTGTAGCCCATCTGTTCGAACTGGCTCATATCGATGCCCATGATCTGCACGTGATCGTAGATGTACCGTCCACCTGCGCCAGCCTTGGCCGTGACGTTGTAGGGGAAGTTCATTATCGGAGTCACGCCGGATACGCCGCTCATCGAGCGGAACGATTCGAGCGCTTTGTCATCGAGCTTGGCATCGCTGGATGCCGACGATGATCCGTTCCCGCCGCCCATCGGCCCGGCATAGCCGCCACTGGTGTAGACGGTGACGATGGATAGGTCGCCCATCGATTTGAGCATTTTTTCATTCTGCTCGTTGATGCCCTGCCCGAGGGAGATCATGAGCACAATCGAGCAGCATCCGACGATGACGCCCAGCACGGTCAGTATTGTGCGGGATTTACGTCGCCATAGGTTCTGTCTGCACAGTCGCAGAATGTCGCTGAATCGCATGGCCGGAACTTTCAGACTGTTTGAGCGGAACCGTCAGATTGGCCCGAGTCATCGGGCACAATCTGGTTCGGCTCGGCGGCGGCGTTCACCGGCTCGATCACCGTGGTCGGCGTGGCATCGGTGGACGGGCTGATTGCGGACGTACTTGTTGCGCCGCCGCTTGCAGTGGCGTTATTCGCGGTGGTGCTATCCGCAGCATCGCCCACAGTCTTGCCGCTTGCAATATCGCCGCCGGACTGAGTGTCTAATTTGCCGTCGGCATTGCCGCCAGCCCAGTCATCCCACTCTTCATCAATCTCGCTCTTGGCTTTCTTCTTGCGATGGCGACGCACCAGCAGAACGATACCTACGATTACCGCAACCGCAACGGCTGCCGCTGCCGCCCATACCCACCATGGCAAACCCTGGCTGGCATTCTGATTCATATCGGAATCGACCCTGCTTGGATCATCCATCGGCGCCGCATCAGCCACCGAGAGTTTGACTGGGAACTCTTTGGTTTTGCTCTGTCCATCGGAATCCTCATAGGACACTTTGAGTGTGGCGTTGAGTTCACCGGAAGCGGTGGGAGTGAAGGCATAGCCAATAGAGCCGGTGGCCCCGGAAGCCACATTGCCCACATACTGGGTCTTCATTGTCGCGTCAAAACCCTCTCCCTCCATCGTGGTCTCAACGTTGGCGATGTCGCCCTTGCCCTTATTCACATATTCCAGCGTGACCGTGGTCTCCTGACCGGCCACAATCTGGTCTGACGGCACCGGATCGCCAACCTCGAAGCGATCGGGCTGGCTGATTGGCACGGCTATCTTCACGTCGGACTGGTTCGAGGAGCGTGCGCCGGAGTCCAGATATTCATACCTGAAACTGACAGTCACCGGCTGGGCACCGCTTTTGGCCGAGGCGAGCGCCTGCATCGGCACAGTCTGGCTCAACGAATAGCCGGCCCACAGCGCATCGAAATAGAAGGTGTTCGTGCCGCCCGCAATGGCGAAGCTTTCGCCGCCGTCCACTGTGACCACCATGTTCGCGACGGCCACCTGCCCCATGTTCTGGAAGGTGAAGTTCAAGTCGAATTTGGCACCGGCAGCCACGGAATCGCCGCCGTAGGTGAAGTTGGTGACGATGATGTTCGGCACCGGTCCGGCCACCGGCGTGGGAGCCACGCTCTGATCGGCCCCCTGCGCGCTGCCGTCATCCGCGCCTACGGCGTATGCCAGATGAGGCAGGGAAACGATGGCGAGCATCATGGATAGCGAGGCAAGCAGGGCAACGATGATGGCAAGCATACGTGTGGTGAGGTGTTTCATCGGGCATCTCCTTAGACGGTTTGTACGGACGGCACGGATGCGGACGGCACTGCAGTAGGTTGAACGGATTGAACGAACTGGTCGGATTGAGCCGACTGAATGGACTGAGCTGAAATCGATTGAACAGTGACGCCTTGGTTGATCTGGTCGCTGACGATACGTCCATCAAGCAGCGTGACGATGCGATCGGCGTAGGCGGCCATCTGCGGGTCATGGGTGACCAACACGATGGTCTGGTTGAAGTCGCGAGCGAAGGAACAGATCATGGTCATGACTTCGGTCTTGGTCTTGGAATCGAGATTGCCGGTGGGTTCATCGGCGAATACCACTTCAGGCTTGGTCACGAATGCGCGGGCGATGCCAACACGCTGCTGCTGTCCGCCGGACATCTGCCTCGGATAATGGCCGAGTCGATGCCCGAGCCCGACTCGTTTGAGCACACTGCGAGCCACGCGGTCGCGACGTTCCTTTGACACTCCGCGGAACATCAACGGCATCGCCACATTTTCCAGCGCCGTCAAATTGGGCAACAGGTTGTACGACTGAAACACAAAACCGATGTGCTTCTGCCGAAATGCCGCAAGTTCACGCTCATTGAGCTTGCTGACCGGCACCCCGCCGATTCGCACCACGCCGCGCGTGGGCTTCTCCATACCGGCGAGTTGGTTGAGCAGCGTGGACTTGCCGGAACCGGACTCGCCGAAGATACAGCAAATCTGTCCTTGCGGAATCGCCAAAGTAACGCGGTCAAGCGCCACCACGGTCTCATCCTCGACCGGATACTCTTTGCGCAGGTTTCTCACTTCGATAATGGCTCGCGCCACGGGCCCTTCTTCCCTCGTTCGTCGCCATTGGCGGACTTTTCGGCAACAGCCGTTTTTCAGCACATCTGCTGCCAGTGTATAGCTAAAGCACAGCCGCCGCATCCCTTAAGGGTGTTCCCGGGTATGAGAAGGAGGTGGAGGTGGACGTTTCAGAACAAGCGGCGCCGGTATTCGCGCGAAGGCAGGCGTGATACGGGCCAACGCCGCCCGCTGCCCGGTATCGGCGCAGTGCGGGATACCGGGCGTTCCCCGCTCCGCCTACTACTGGATGATCGGGCATCCCGAGATGGAGCGTGCGGATCCAATCGCCGGCGACGTGCGCGCGGCCTGGCGCGACGGCCGCGAACGCTACGGCGCCAGGAAGATCAAGGCCGCCCCGGAAAGGAGGGGCGTCACCGCGTCCAGCAGACGCATCGGCAACATCATGCGCGAACACGAACAGGCCGCCGAAGAAGGAGCTCGCGTACCGGAACCACTGCACCACGATCGAGCAGCTGAGGCGCGACCTCAACGACTACGTGTGGCGGTCCGACAACCAGCGGCTCCACTCCACCCCCGCACAAACACCCGAAGAGCCATTTTTCAGCATTTCCATGTCCCATGCAGTCGACTACACCTTGGCTGTACCCTCATCAATAACTAATCGTTGTAGGGCCGCGATGGACACAAGCGATTTGACTGCAGTGACACTGCTCTAAATCGAGAGCTCCTTCTGGTATTTCCCGACCTCATTCAGTAAGGTGAGCGGTATATGGCATTCGGCTCCCGGATGGGATGCGAGATAGTGCTGTTGTTCCTCGGAAGACTCCTCAAATCGAGTGAGCTGTTCGATGGTCACATCAGCAAGGTTTCGCTCACGAATGGCGGCTTCGAATGCATCCCTCTGTTCTGAATCAGTCCAATAGAAACCGGCATGCTCTGAAATGGGTGTTTTTTCATCGGCCGGAGTCTCCTGAATGAGCAGGGCATGCAATCTAGCCAGTGTTTGCAGTGAGACCTGCTGCGAATCGTAGGCGACGGCCACAGTCTCCACGGCGCCAGCTTCACCGGAAGCAATCTGCTCCCCTGTGGGTCGCGGGATTCTCGATTGTGCGAATCCCGCGACTGTGCTTGTCACACCTTGCACCCGGTCATAGTAGGTCTGGACGCCCCAATAGCATCCCCCTGCCAGATAGACGGTGGGCATATCATTTCTCCAAATCAGCATACATCGGATAGTTGTTATAGGTGAACGCAGCTTTCTTAATGTCCTTGGAACCAACTGCCGTGATGTTCTGATACCACAACGGAATCTGTGGCAAATCGTTCAGCAGAATCTCTTCGGCTTCCTGATACTTGGCGTTGGCATCATCGGTCGTGGGGGCCGCGGAACCTTCGGCGAGAATTTTGTCGACATTGTCATTGTGGTAGTCGTATTCGTTGTATCCGCCATCGGAGCTGAAGCGCAGCGTCAGATAGTTTTCGATGTTCGGATAGTCCGGGGCCCAACCCGACTGGTATGGAGTGGGCAGAGTCTTGTCGACGGCGGCGGTGCGCAGCTCCTTCTTTGTCGGATATGACTGCGGCTGCACATCGACACCCAGATTGTCCTGCAACTGATGCAAGACGGCTTCAATCCACTGCTTGTCACTGGAATCGGCGTTGTAGGCGATGCTCAATGTTCCATCCCACGGGGAGATGGCATCCGCCTTCTTCCAGAGTTCCTTCCCCTTCTGTGGATTGTATTCGAGGATGGTCTTGTTCTTCAGATTATCGGTGTATCCGGTGATGGAAGGCGCCGAATAATCAACTGCCTTGACACGGGTGCCATAGAAGAGCTTCTTGATGATCAGGTCTCGATCGATGGACAGGCTGATGGCCTGACGGCGAAGTATGCCTTCCTCCCCGCTGAAATGCTTCAGGCGTTCGGGAATGCTGATGCCCTGTGTCTGGGAACCGGCCGCGGTGAACACTTTCACATTCTTATTCTTCTGATAGGAAGAGTAGGAGGTGGCGGGAATCTGATCCAGAAGATCGAGGTTACCGGCCTGAACATCAGCGTATGCCGAGTCCAAGGTCGTATAGAACCGGAAGTCGATGCCACCGTTCTTCGCGGGGAAGTTGCCTTTGTAATCGTCGTTACGAATGACCTTCGCACCCTGTCCATGCTTCCAGGAAACGAGCTTATAGGCACCGTTGCCAATCGGCTTCTCGCCATACGCTTTAGGATCCTTATAGAATGCTTCCGGAACTGGCAGGAAGCTGACGGAACCCAATTGGCTGGGCAGTGCGGAGTCCGGCGCGTTCAGATTGATCTGGAACGTGTGGTCATCCTCGACGACCAGCCCTGACAGCTGAGCGTCTGAGGGCGTGCCTTCCTTCTGCAGTTCGTCGTATCCCTTGACGATGGAGAAGTACGAGGAGTTCAGCTGGGCGTTGGTCACGTTCGCCGCATAGCTCCAGGCCTTGGTGAACGACTCCGACGTGACCGGCGTGCCATCCGTGAACTTCCAACCGTCCTTGATCTTCACTGTGAACTGGGTTGCGTCCGAATTCGGTGTGATGCTTTCGGCCACTTCATTCACCGGCTTGCCGGACGGGTCATAAGCGACCAGACCAGCGAGGATGGCGCTGAGTATGCGGTCTCCGCCGACTTCACCGGTGTTCATCGGCACCAAGGAAACCTGCGGTTCGGTGCCGTTTACGCTGATGACAGCGTTTGGACCCGCTGACGAATCGTTGGCGGACGATGCCGACTGGGTGCTGCCGCATGCCGAAAGCAGCAGGACTGGTGCCAGAATCGCGGCTATCTTCTTCCATCGAACCATGAATCTTCTCTCCTGTTAATGTTCACTTTTCGATAAGAAACATTATTACCTAATGGAACAGCCAAGGAAGGCAGATTCGATATATCCAATTCTTATAGGAAGCTATCACTCCGTTGATCCGCTGTTGCGTATCCCCTGCACCCAACGCTGCAGCGTGGAGCGCTGGATGCCGTACTCCTCCCTGATCCGCGACGACGGCTTGCCGTTCTCGTACGACTGCACGATCTGCCGCTTGGACTCCTCCTCGTAATGACGCGGATGATTCTGATCGGCCGCGATGATCAACTCCTTCGTTGCCCTGTCCCACACGAGACCGTCCAATACATTGCAGCCAATCCATCGTCATGGTGGTTCGTCTCCTTGGCTCTTATCCCCTGTCCCAGTGGTCACACGACCGGTGTCGGGTATCGACCCGACAGCCGTGATACGGCGTGAGGGCCCCGTGCCGCGCATGGTGTTGGTTCATGCGTGGCGCGGGGCCCTCTTGTCGGTTCGGCGGCGGTTGGGTCCGGTTTATTCCGGATCGGTTTCCATGGCGAACGCCTCCCATGGTCCGAGTGTTCCTGTGGTTTTCAGGTTTCCTACGGGATCGTCCGTGTTGGCGATGAGGATCGTGCCGTCGGGCATCGTTTCCAGTTCTCCGGCCGGTGCGGCCTGTGTGGGCGAGAGGTTGATGACGGTGAGGATGGTTCGCTCGTCGAGGGTTCTGGTGAAGGCGATGATCCGGTCGTTTCCGGTTTCCACGCGTCGGTAGTCGCCGGCGGCGACCACGGGGTCGGTGTGGCGCAGGGCGATGAGCCATTTGTGGAACGAGTACACGGAGTCGGGGTCGTCGGTCTCGTCGGCGGCGTTGATCTCCGTGTGGTTCGGGTTGACGGCGATCCAGGGTTCGACCGGGGCGTCGGGCATGGTGAAGCCGGCGTAGGTGGAGTCGTCCCATTGCATCGGGGTGCGCGCGTTGTCCCTGCCGTATCGGGCGAGGGATCGCATCATGGTCTCCGATGTCCGTATCCCGGTTTCCTCGACGCGTTGATGGTAGGCGTTGATGGATTCGAGGTCGCGGTACTGGTCGAGCGAGGTGAAGTGCGCATTGGTCATGCCGAGCTCCTCGCCCTGGTAGACATACGGAGTGCCGCGGTGCATGTGCAGCAGCAGCGCGAGCGCCTTGGCGGAGCGGATGCGGCCGGTCTTGCTGGTGTCGTCGCCCCAACGGGAGACGACACGCGGCTGGTCGTGGTTGTCGAGGAACAGGCTGGCCCAGCCGTGTCGGGCGATGGCGTCCTGTTGTTCGGCGAGCTTGGTTTCGAGGTCGGCCGGCGTCCATGGTTTGTCATCCCATTTCGATTCGGGGGTTTGGTCGACGCCCATGTGTTCGAACAGGAAGAGCATGTCGAGTTCGCCGTTGGCGGGGTCGGTGATGTGCTCGTTGCGTTCGGCGGTGATGCCGGGGGCCTCGCCGACGGTGAGGAAGCCGTCACGCCCGTCGAACACCTCGCGGCGCATCTCGGCGAGGAACTCGTCCTGACGCGGACCATCGGCACAGAACGGGTTGGGATTGGAATAGCCTTCCTCGCCCACAGGAAGATCGTCCAGCTCGGAACCGGTCTCGCCGGGCAGCCTGCCGTTTGCATCCGTACGCTTGGAGATCAGGGTGATGACATCCATGCGGAAGCCGTCGATGCCGCGATCGAGCCACCAGTTCATCATGTCGTACACGGCTCGGCGTACGGCCGGGTTCTCCCAGTTGAGGTCCGGCTGCTTCTTCGAGAACTGGTGCAGGTAGTACTCGCCGCGCTCCGGGCTGTACTCCCATGCGGAACCGCCGAAGTAGGAGCCCCACTGGTTCGGCTCGGCGCCAGGCGTGCCCGGCTCGTGGCCGGGGCGGGCGGGACGCCACCAGTACCAGTCGGCGTGCGGGTCGTCCTTGTCCTTCGACGCCTCGAACCACGCGTGCTCGTCGGAGGTGTGGTTGACCACCAGGTCCATCACGATCTTGAGTCCGCGCCTGTGCGCTTCGGCGAGCAGCTCGTCCATGTCGTCGAGCGTGCCGAACAGCGGGTCGATGTCCCGGTAGTCGGAGATGTCGTAGCCGTTGTCGTCTTGCGGGGACCTGTAGACCGGAGAGAGCCACAGCACATCCACGCCGAGGTCGGCGAGATAGTCGAGCCGTGATGTGATGCCCTTCAGGTCGCCGAGACCATCGCCGTTCGTGTCCTGGAACGACCGCGGGTAAATCTGGTAGACGACGGCGTTCGACCACCACGGGTTGGGCGTGGCTCCGTTGGTGCGGACGGCGTCGGGCAGGGGTTCACGGTTGAAAGAGGTCATCATCGGCTCCTTTGTTATCGTTCGATGATCGCATGGTCGTTGTGGGATCGTACGGGTGCGCCTGTGGGGTTGTCGCGGAGCGTGAATTCGCTGCCGTCGGAGCTGGAGGCGGTGATGCCTCCAGCGATCCTGCGCGTCGTGTATTCCACGGTGGTGCCGTCGCCGCGAGTGATGCGGGTCCGGGCGTCGTCGCGGAGCGGGTTTCAGGCTCGCGGGGTGCGCCGAGCGATCCGCGGCGTTGGTAGACGGGCGGGATGAGCGTGACGCGGTCGCCGCGCCATGGTTCGCCGTCCATGAGACGGACGATCATGTCGACGCCCATGCGGCACAGGTCCGCGGGCAAGAGCGGGTATTCGTCGATGCGCAGCCGCCTGCCGATCGGGTCGGTGAAGGTTCCCGCGGAGATCACGGACAGGTCCGCGGGGAAGCGGATTCCGTTCTTGCGGGCCACGGCGACGAGGCTGTTGAGGAACATGGGGCCGCCTTGGGACACGATCGCGGTGTCCCCGTTGAGCATGGCCATGTCGAGGATGGTTTCGATGGCGTCGAAGTCGTCCTCGTCGGTGTATTGTTCGTCGACCCGGATGTTCCGGCGTCGCGCGTTGTCGAGGAGGGCGGACCGCAGGCGAACCAGGTAGTTCGCTCCCCCGCCGCGTTCGTAGTCGACGTGTTTGCCGCCGATGAACATGATACGGGAGTGTCCGAGCCGGTCGAGCCGGTCGATGATGCCGCCGCCCATGAGGGTGAAGTCGATGTCGACGCACGGGATGCCCGTGTCCGCGCCGGGCAGTCCGATCGACACAAACGGCACTCCCGTGGCGGCGGCCACGGCGAGACGGCTGTCATCCATGTTGACGTCCATGAGCACGACCCCGTCCACGAGTCCGGTGTCGATGAGCCGTGCGAGTTGCTCCCCGCCGTTCTCCTCGGTCAGCAGGAGGGTTTCGTAGCCGTGGAATCGTGCCTGTCTGAGGAAGTGAAGGAAGTAGGTGAAGTAGTTCGTGTAGCTGGTCGAATCGTGGACGGGCGAGCTCAGGGCCACGAAGTGGGTCCTCGTCGCGCGGGCGGCGTGTTCGTCGGGCGCGGGCACGTAGCCGATCTCCCTCGCCGCGGCGAGGACCCTGCGTCTCGTGGCCGGGGAGATGGGTCGTTTCCCCGACATCACGTACGAGACGGTGCTGATCGACACGCCGGCCTTGCCCGCCACGTCCTTGATTCCGACCATGTCTTGCGTTCCTATCCTTCCTTGACGGTGAAGCCCTGGCTCCTACCCTGCTCGACGAGCTTGGCCTGCCATGCCTTGACGCCGTCCATCAGCGTGCCCTGGCCCATGTAGGCCGCGCCCACTGTGTCGGTGAAGATGCTGCGAGCGTACACGTCGTACGGGAGGAATTCGAATCCGGTGACCACGTTCTTGGCGGCCTCGGCGAACACGGCGTTGAATTTCTGGCCGCCGAAGTATTCGACGGTCTCGCCTTTGGTGTTGACCATGGTGGTCTGGTTGAGGAACTTGTCGTTCTTCATGGATTCGAGATCGGCGGGGAAGCCTCCCTGGTCGACCCTGGACATGACCGCGTCCTTGTTGTGGAGCGCGTACGCCATGAACTTGTACGCGGCGTCGGCCTTCTTGGACGAGGAGAGGATCGCGAGGGAGCTGCCGCCGCTCTCGGAGACCTCGTGTCCGCCGGCCGACCATGCGGGCATCTGGGCGATGCGCCACTTGCCGGCGCCTTCGGACGCCTGGTTGAGGAACATGCCGGGCGCCCATGCGGCGGTGATCACGCCGGCGAACTCGCCGGAGCCGACGGCGCGGTACCAGTCGTCGCTGGTGCCCTTGGTCTTCGTTTCGATGAGGTCCTCGTCGATCATCTTCTGCCAGAGCTTGGTGAATTTCCTCACGCCGGGGTCCCCGGTGAGGTTCACGGTCACGGTCTTGCCGTCCTTGGACGTGGAGTAGGGGTGGCCTCCGGCCTGCCAGACCATGGCATTGAAGAATCCGGCGTCGCCGGGGTCGTTGGTGATGTAGGATCCGACCGCGCGGATCTTCTTGGCGTCCTCGTAGAACTCGTCCCATGTGGCGGGCGGTTCGTCGATGCCGGCCTTGTCGAAGACCTCCTTGTCGTAGAAGAACGCCATGGGGCCGGAGTCCATGGGCAGCCCGTAGATGCCGCCCGCGTAGTTGACCGAACTCCACGTGCCCGGCGTGTAGAAGTCCTTGAACTTGCCGGCCCCGTTGTCGGTGAGGTCCTTCAACGCGCCTTTGATGGCGTATTCGGGGATGGCGTAGTATTCGATCTGCGCGATGTCGGGGGCTCCGCTGCCCGCCTCGATCGCGTTGGACAGGGCCACGTACTCGTCCTTGCCACTGCCGGCGTTGGCGAACGTGACCTTGATGTCCGGATTGTCCTTCATGAACTGTTTCGCATTGGCCTTGAGATTGTTGTCCCACGCCCATACGGTGATCTCGGTCTTGCCGTCCGAGGATGCGTTGTCGGTGCCGCATGCCGCCGTGGGGGCGATCATGGCGATCATGGCGATCACGGCCGTGGCCGTCTTGGAAAACCTCATTGTCTCCTCCTATGGGTCCCTTTTCGGAAATCGTCGGCGTCATCTTCGGTGTCGTCGACAGCTCAACATCATACGGACTGGCTCCCAAGCCCGCCAATTTATTTCGATGATTTCGACGATATCGGACGAAGGATTGCGAACCGGTTCGACGAGGTGTTCCAGCCCGCCGCACACGTCCGCCAAGATTATTCCTTACGCTATGGAGGCCGGACCATCGAAAACCTGACCGATATCGGAGATTGCGTGTGCCGTGATGTGTCATGGCGGAACAATCGAACTGGACCGTGTTCCTGTACGATCCGAAGACCCTGCCCATCGACGAGTCCGGATTGCCCGTAGAGGGACTGTGTTCCATGGCCGTGTACCACATCCACGTCGCCGCGACGGCCGCCGATGCGAACCGGTGCCATATCCTGCGTCCCGACACCATCTGCGTGGTCCGGTAGTCGTAGGGGTACATGTACCAGTAGCCGCCGTATCCGGCCAATCGTATACGTTCCGGCAGCATGATCAGTTCGAGTGCGAACACGCATAGCCACATGAGCGAGAACGGTATGGTCACGGGCGGTGCCGTGATTGTCTGCCATATGCTCTGCATCAGGATCTCCCGTCTTTGCCGATTCCATCGTTTCCCGGTTCGTTGTCCTGTCGTGCACCCAGTAATCTCGAAGCTCGCTAATACATAAAGCCCTTGGAATCATAACGATTCCAAGGGCTTTTTCGTGACCCCGGACGGGCTCGAACCGTCGACCTTGAGATTAGAAGTCACATGCTCTATCCAGCTGAGCTACGGGGCCAAACTCGCATCAGTCTAATCGTAGGGGTGTAAAAGCTCCGCGGTATATCGCCCTAGAGCTAACGGCTCAGCCCTCGAACACGCGGTCACGAATCATGCGGCCTGACTCATCCAGCGCCGCGGAGAAACGGCCGTAATTAGACAAAATCACTCCCACGTAGAGCATATCCACAAGCGCGGCATCTGCCACGCAGGAGAAAATGGCATTGCCATAGATCGCGCGCGAACCACGTCCGGTCAGCAACACCACATCGGCCCAACTGGCCAAAGGCACGCCCACGGCATTGGTAATCGCAATGGTTTTTGCGCCATGCGATTTTGCCAATCGCAGCGCCTTGACCGTATCCGACGAACTTCCGGAGTGAGAGAACGCTATGGCAACATCGCCATGGCTCATATGCCCGGCGCCGATCTGCTGCATGTAAGCATCGGTGCTGAGACGGCAAGTGAGTCCCAGATAGCCGAGCTTGGTGAACAGATCGGTCGCAGGCGTCAGCGAATTCTCCACACCGAAAATATCAATAAAACCGGCTTCGGCAATCAGCGCGATTGCTTTACGGTAAGCCTTGACATCCAAGGCATCACACATCTCGCCAATGAGCGTTTTCGCGCCTTCGGCGGCCTTGGCGGGAATCTCCTCCACATTGTCCCATGGATTCAAATCGAACCCGGACAGTGGGTCGAACGTCACCTGATGTTCGGCGGCCGGATGCCGCAATACATAGCGCAGTTCACGGTATCCGCCGAAGCCGAGCTTGCGGGCAAACCGGATTACCGTGGGCTGGCTGACATGGGCGATATCCGCCATCTGGCCGACAGTCAGATCGGCGGCTTCTTCGGCATGCTCACGAATGTACTGTGCCACGGCGCGCTCCGCCGGGCGCAACGACGGATACACATGGTCGATGCGCTCGAGTATTCCCACCGAGGACTGCACAGCAATACTCCCGTCTTCTAACGTTAACCTCTGTTTTCGAGCGTACCGGCCGTATAACGGCGATTTGGCATTAAGGACTGACCGGAATATGAACTGTGCCTGAACTCTTCCGCCGCATTTCGCACATCAGACACGTAAGATTGAGTTATGGTGCGGATTTCGGTGGGGAGCTCCACCCATCAAGTGAGCGAACGACTGTACGGCGTGTTCTTCGAGGACATCAACCACAGCGCAGACGGTGGATTGAACGCCAACATGGTGAACAACTATAGTTTCGACGGCGTCTACCTCGATCACCACACTTGGCGCGCCGCAGGCTCTGACCGCTGGCGCACCCAAGCAGACCCACTGCGATTCTGGGATTTCAACAATTGCTCGGCCGTCAGCTATGGCACCGAAATCCGTGGGGCACATGGCCAGAGAATGACCACCGATTGCCCCGAACCACCGGTGCACGCCAACAGCCGTTACGTACGTATCACCGCCCCGCGTCCCCTCTGGCTCCATCATCGTGACCACGGAAGGCTGGTATCGATTCGTCACCAAAGTCAGCGGAAAAACCACCGATTACGGCAAATTGCGCATCACCGTGGAATCCAGCAGTAACACCGACGACCACACCGTCGTCATTGTTCGCGATGAAGATTGAACCATATAGCGTTACGCTGGTCACTTCACGGTAATACACCGCTTCATCGGGCATGCAGATTCTCGCGTGCCCGCTATCGCATGCTTTCCCCGCACATTTTCGAAAGAATCACCCTTAAGGATGAGGGGAAATTGTGTGAAATAAGGGAATAATGGGGGATATCCCCCATAGCGGATGCCGATATGGGCAGCCATGATGGAAATCACGACGGTCACCAGACCGTCGGCCAACGATGAAGGAGTGTGCGGCATGTTTATGAATCTGTTCCGCAGGCAGCGTCCTGCATTGGCGCGTCTGGCTCGCAACTCCAACTCCTATCAGCACCCGATGGCCAAAGCCGTCAACTCATCCCCCATGACGTCAGCGACTTCCGCGACTTCCACTCTGGACGCGGCCATCAGCCAGGTTCACAACATCCCGGTTTCAGCCATGAGCAGGATGTCCGGCTCTCCCACCGTGTATGCCCGATAGGCTCTATTCGATAATCCAGCTCAAGGTCAGCAGCACCACCAAGAACAGCACGTTCACCGCCGAATAGACGGCGAGGTAACGCCCCTTCTTATCCGGGTATTGGCGCGTGACATTCTTATAAGCCACCAGCGAGGCCATGGATGCGATAAGCGTGCCCATACCACCCAGATTGGTGCCGATGATCAGCGCCCGCCATTGATTGCAGAAGCTGGACAGCAGAATGGTGGTAGGCACATTGCTGATTACCTGGCTGGACGCCACCGCCACTTCCAACGGATGGGAACCGACCAGGGTGCGTGCCAGCTCATAGAATTCAGGCACACGGCGCATGTTACCGATGAAAATGAAGAACATGCAGAAGGTCAGCGGCAGTCCCCAGTCCACATATTTGAACACGCGGCGGTCGGTGAACAGGAACGATACGACCACAATCACGCACATGGCCCATAACGGGATGGTGCCGGAAACAGCCAGCAGACAGACGATGAACAGCAGTGAATAGATGACCGTGCGCCAGCCGCCGTAACCGGCGCCGTAACCGGTGATGCGGATCTCATCGGGCTGATGTTTGCTGCGTTCGGGAGCGAGCACACCGGTTTCGAGATCGCCCAAATCGCCCACTGGTTTGCTGCCGAACACCACGGATATCACAATGACCAGCAGTATCGCTGCGGTGAAGGAATACGGCGCCATGATGCTGATAAATCGCTTCGTCGACATTTCGGTGAGCGCTTTGAGGTACAGATTGTGCGCGTTGCCGACCGGCGTCAGCATACTGCCCACATTCGCGCCGATGGTCATCAGCGTGGCCACCAGTATGGTCTTATCCTCTTGGCCCGCCATGATAAGCACCGCAATAGCGAATGGCACGAACGTGACCAGGGCGACATCGTTGGTGATGAGCATCGCGGAGAAGAACGTCAATGCCACCAAGGTGAGCACCAGCCCGCGCATGGTGGAAGTACGTTGCAGCAGACGGGAGCCAATGATGCGGAAGATGCCGATGAGCTGAAATCCGCAGACTACAATCATCAGGCAAATCAACTGGCTGATGGTGCTGGCATGGATGTACATGGTGTATTCATCATCCGGAGGTACTACAAAACACGAAATCAGTGCAAGTATTGCGGCAACGACAAGAATCGTTTCATTTTTGGCCACATTGACCAGCCAACGCCGCATTCATTCCTCCATGAACATTCCCGTTACCGCACCTGTTTTATTCTACGCGCAGATTGGCATAAGGTACGTAGTCTCGTCGCTCAGCTGGCCTGAATCGTCCGCTCTAATGCTTCGCAGATGACTCGGATGCCGTCGGTGATATCGGCGGCATCCGGGCGCACGAAGTTGAGACGGATATGGGAATCATCCATTTCGTCAACATCGAACACACTGCCCGGCATGAATGTGACGCCTTGTGAACGGCAGGATTCCAGCACGTCAAGCGAGCGTACGCCCTCCGTCAGGGATAGCCAGATGTAATAGCCTCCGGCCGGCACAGTCCAACGCACGCCATCTGGGGCGAATCGTTGCAATGCCGCGATTGCGGTGTCTCGCCGCCGCCGATAGGAATCAGTCAGCGTTTGAATATGCTCGGCGATGCGACCTTCCTTAAGCAGCTCCAAGCAAATACGCTGCGATGACGTGCTCGTATGCTGGTCGACCATGCGGCGTAGAGCCGCCAGGCGGTTGATGACGTGCGGGTCGGCCACAATCCACCCTGTGCGCAGGCCCGACGTAACAGTCTTCGAGAACGTGGACAAGTACATCACGTATCCCGCGTTCTCCATGCCCTTGAGCGGTATGGGGCGACGCGAATCGGATGACTTCCCGCCATACCACAGGTCGCCGTAGGCGTCGTCCTCCACGATTAGGCACTGGTAGCGTCGTGCCACGTCGATGAGTTCACTGCGGCGTTCGGGCGGCAGCGTGGTGCCGGTGGGGTTTTGGAACGTGGGAACTGTGTAGATGAGTTTGGGGCGGAATCGCGCGCAATAGCCTTCCAGCAGGTCGGTGCGCATGCCGTGTTCATCGACCGGCACGCCGATGGTGCGAGCATCGGCCGAGCGGAACGTTTGCAATGCGGGGAAGAACGTGGATTGTTCGACCAGTACGCAGTCACCAGGATTGACGAATGCGCGCACGATAAGATCGATGCCTTGCTCGGAACCGGAAAGCACCATCACGTTTCGTACATCGCACTGCACGCCGCGTGTGCTCATATGCTCGGCAAGTAATGCGCGGAGTTCATCGAATCCTTCGATAGGCGATTCTGGCTGACCGTCGAATTCGCGCGATTCGAACGCTTCAATGCTCACTGAACGCAACAAATCGTCGGGAATATCCGCCGGATTAGGCGAGCCGGTGGCAAAGTCGATGATGGTATCGCCGCGTTGCGCCCGCTCAGCCGAGGCAATGTCGTGGTAGGTGAATCGGTTGGAATAGTCGGAGAACAACACCGACCACGGCGGCCGCACAACGCTCGGTTTCGGCTCCTCGTCAATCGGCTTATGTCTCACTACAGGAATCCGGGCAGTCTCAGTATGCTGCAACGGCAGCACGAACGTGCCTTTGCCTACTTTGGAGGCGATGAGTCCCTCATCTTTGAGTTGCTGATAGGCCTGTAATACCGTGGTGCGATTGACCTCGAGGCGTGAGGCTAACTCGCGTTCAGGCGGCAAACGATAGCCCTCAGCCATTGCGCCGGAGACAATCTGTTCACGCAGCTCAGCAGCCAGCTGCCGGTACATCGGCACCGTGCTGCGCCGGTTCAGCGTGAACTGCATGGCAGATCGTCTCCTTGATTCGTCGGTCGAATACCAGTCTAACGGCAGATGAATCGGCTACAGCGACAGGAAGAGCTCGTGGATGCGGATGTCGTCCGTGAGTTCGGGATGGAAGGCGGTGGCGAGGATGTTGCCTTGGCGCAGGCCCACCACGTGACCATCGACTTCGGTTTCGACCGTAGCCTCGGGGCCGACCGACACCACGTAGGGTCCACGGATGAACACCAGTGGAAAGTCCGCGATGCGCTGCGGGTCGTCGGCTTGGCCAAAATCAGCGATGGCTTGGAAGCTGCCGAGCTGACGACCGTAAGCATTGCGGCGCACTACAGCGTCGAGCGCACCGAAGTAGACGTTCTCATCATTGTCGAGCTTCTTGGCCAGCAGAATCATGCCAGCACAGGTGCCAAGCACCGGTTTGCCGGCCTTGATGTGCGCGGCAAACGGTTCGAACAGGCCGGTGGAACGCAGGAGTTTGCCTTGCGTGCTGGATTCACCGCCAGGCAGGATGACCCGGTCGATGGATTCATCGAAATCCTCGGCCGCGCGCAACAGCTTCCACGGGGCGCCGAGCTTGTCGAGCACCGCCGCATGTTCGGCGAATGCGCCTTGTACGGCCAGGATGCCGGTCACGCCGTGCTTGACGTTTTCGACGTCCGCGGACTCTTCTTTGGAAATATATTCAACAGCTACAACCATGTTGTCTCCTTGGGCCTTGACTCCCGCTGGCGGGAGCGTCACCCTTTCTTGGCTCCCCTCAAAGAGGGGAGCCAAGGTAATGCACTCACTCGCCGCGAGCGGCCATGATGGTCTGAATCTCGTCCTCGTTGATGCCGACCATGGCTTCGCCTAGGTTTTCGGACAGCTTGGCGAGCAGGTCGGCATCCTGCCAGTTGGCGGTGGCCTTGACGATGGCGGCGGCGCGCTTGGCCGGATCGCCGGACTTGAAGATGCCGGAGCCCACGAACACACCTTCAGCACCGAGTTCCATCATCAGGGCGGCGTCGGCCGGGGTGGCCACACCACCGGCGGCGAAGTTCACGACGGGCAGACGGCCGTTGTCATGCACGTACTTGGCCAGGTCGTAGGGCACGGCCAGCTGCTTGGCGGCCTCGTACACCTCGTCGTCGCGCAAGGCCACGAGCTCGCGGATCTGCTTGTTCATGGTGCGCATGTGGCGTACGGCCTGAATCACGTCACCTGTGCCAGGCTCGCCCTTGGTGCGAATCATGGCAGCACCCTCGGCGATGCGGCGCAGCGCCTCGCCCAGGTTCTTCGCGCCGCACACGAACGGCACGTCGAACTGGTTCTTGTCGATGTGGTACACGTCGTCGGCCGGAGAAAGCACCTCGGATTCGTCAATGTAATCGATTTCGATGGCCTGCAGAATGCGGGCCTCGGCGATGTGGCCGATGCGCACCTTGGCCATAACCGGAATCGAGACGGCTTCCTGAATGCCCTTGATCATGGCCGGGTCGCTCATACGGGAGACGCCGCCGGCGGCGCGAATATCAGCGGGGATGCGCTCCAGCGCCATCACCGCGCACGCGCCGGCATCCTGCGCGATTTTCGCCTGTTCGGGCGTGGTGACGTCCATGATCACGCCGCCCTTGAGCATTTGGGCCAGATTACGGTTGAGTTCCGCACGATTCTGCGTCATGAGTTTCCCTTCGTTTCGACGCTGCTAGGTATCGCGCTTCATTATTGAACGGATCGGATTGGCCCCACCCAAACCAGTCCAATTTGGATGGGACCAATCCGCAACTTCTGCACCCATCCAATCCAACTTACATCTGACCTTGATTGCCCCTCGAACCGATATACGTATATAATGAAAAAACTATACGTACAGCGACTAGGGGTAGGGGCCATGACCAAACTCACACTCAGCATTGACGAACATACCATCGAGAGGGGCAAACTATACGCCCGTCGACAAGGCCGCACATTGTCTTCCATCGTGGAGGACTACCTTGAATCATTAACGCGAGAGGATTCAACGGCACAGCTATCACCGTCGATTCGCGCGCTCATGGGCATCGGGCAAGGCCCCGCCGACGAAAATGACTACCGACGGCACCTCATGGAGAAGAACTCATGAACAAACTCGTCGTTGACACCAACGTATTTCTTGACGTCATACTGGCTCGACAGCCTATGTGCGAGGCCTCCGCAAGTGTACTCGACCTATCGTCGCACCCCGAATACGACATTCTTATGCCGGCACATTCCGCACCTACTATCGCGTATATCGTAGAGGCAAACGCAAATCGAGCCAAAGCGCGTCAGGCACTATCTCTATGTCTCGGCATCGCCCATGTCGCCGCGTTGGATGAAGCCACAATATTGCGAGGGCTGTCATACGACTTCAAAGACACCGAGGATTCCTTCGTTGCCGCCATCGCGGAACGAGAACGCGCCGACTTCATTATTACCAACAACATAAAGGATTTCGCGCTCTCCCCCATCGCCGCAGTCACACCAATCGAATATCTCAGCCGTCTCGCATCCAAGAAGTAAGCGCACAGAACAAGTAAGCCCCTATGTGAGAGCCGCCGAAAACGCCAATTAGCCAACGGTGTTGCCATAGATTTGGGCTTGGAGGTCTTTGCGGGCGGTTTCCATGCGGGTGATTTGGCCAAGGAGGGTGATTTTCTCTTCGCCGTCGGGCAGTTGGGCCATGCGGCGTTTGGCTAGACCGATCTGGCGCATGAAGCCCATGTCCAATAGTCGGGTGAGCAGTTCGGTGGCGTATCGCTGCTCCTCCGCAGTGGCGGGTCGTAGCTGCATGGCGGCGGCACCAGGCGCACCAGCGCCACCGGGCGCGTTCGGCTGCACGGGTTGCGCACCGTTGCCGCTGTCATCTCCGGGCAAAGGCAGCGGCATGACGGCCAGCTCGTTGATGACCTGATTCAACATAGGCCCGCCGGCCTTGGTGAGGTTGTGCATCCACAGACCCTGCGGGGTGTTGTCGGATGGCAGTCCGCCGGCGGCCGCAATCACCTGAAACAGGGTGCGGAACACCGAAGTCATGAAATGGTCGATGGTCAGCTGGCCGAACATGGTACGGTCGATGGCGCGCGGCACCTGAATCAGTGTGGCCATGAACTGTTGCTCGGCGATGAACACGGCATCATCAATCTTGAAGTATGCCTGCTCGGCGGCATCGCGACGCTCCAGAGTCTTGCGGGCGGCCGGATTGGCATATGGATTAGTGCCGGGTTCCACCCGACGCTCCTCACGGTCGAACCGGCGCTTGGGCGCATAGGCGTCCTCGTCGCGCACGTGCATCTGACGGCGGGCCGCCATCACCTCGCGGCGCATCACCTCGAGATCCACGCCGATACGGCCAGCAGCCTTGCGCGCATAGGCATCCCACAGGGAACGGTCGCGAATCTGTGCCACCAGCGGAGCCACGGCTTTCATTGCCCCCACTTGACCGGGAGTATACGTTAAGTCAAACCGGCCGATGGCGGCATCGATCACGAAGTCATAGAGCGGCTTGGCATTGGCAATCAACGAGCGCACCGCCTCATTGCCTCGTTCGATACGCAGATCGCAGGGGTCAAGATTGTTGTCGGCCACAGCCACAAAGGTCTGGGAAAGGAATGCCGAATCGAGACCAAAGGCGTGCAGTGCGGCTTTCTGGCCAGCGGCATCGCCATCGAACGTGAATACGATACGTGAACTCAATGGCTGGTCTTTGATCTTCAGCGGACCGACCAATTGCACCGCACCCAGCGAATCGTCGGCAATAAGGCGGCGTACGATCTTGGCATGTTCGGCACCGAATGCGGTACCACACGTAGCAATGGCGGTGTCAATGCCGGCCAGATGCATGGCCATCACGTCCGTATAGCCTTCGACGATTACCACCTGCCGTTTTTTGACGATGGCGGATTTGGCCAAATCGATTCCGTAGAGCACCTGGGTTTTGCGGTAAAGCTGCGTATCCGGCGTATTGATGTATTTGGCGGCGATCTGGTCGTCCTCATACAGCTTGCGCGCGCCGAAGCCGAGCGTGCGTCCGGTCGAATCGCGGATGGGCCAGGTCACGCGGCCGCGGAAATAGTCGTAGATGCCACGCTGGCCTTGGCGGGCCAGGCCGGCGTCGAAGATCTCCTTCTGTGTAAACCCCTTGGATGCCAAATGACGCACGAGATTATCCCAGCCTTGGGGCGCGTAGCCGCAGCCGAAACGTTCGCAGTCGGCTTGGGAGAAGTTGCGACCGCCGAGCAGTTTGCGGGCGGGCAATGCCTCCTTGGTCAGGATTTGGGAGACGAAGAAACGCTGGGCTTCCTCGCAGGCTTCCAGCAGTCGGGTGCGCTTGGAGCCGGCGTTTTCGCGGTTCGGCCCGTTGCCGCTGTTCTCGTAGTGCAGCTCGATGTGGTACTTGTCGGCGAGTAGTTCCACGGCTTCACGGAAGTCGATGTTCTCGGATTGTTCGACGTATTTGAACACGTCGCCGCCCAAACCGCAACCGAAGCAGTGCCACACGCCGAGCGAGGGGCGCACGTTGAAGCTGCCGGTTTTCTCGTCGTGGAACGGGCACAGGCCGACGAATGTGCCTGTTCCGGAGGGCTTAAGCGTTACGGTCGCGGATACGATGTCATACAGGTCCGCGGCGGCGCGCACCTTCTCGACATCTTCTTTCTTAATCATTCCGACCATAAGTCTCTAGAGTAGCGCCACGTGTGAGACACGGTAGATATGTACCGTTACTTTCTTGGCTCCCCTCACTCGCCTATGGAGACAGCTCTCCTCACCCGAGGGAAGCCAAGGGATAGGTCATAGCTCTCTCAGGGAGGAAAGCTGTCAGCGCAACTGACTGAGGGTGCCCGCCACGGAACAGCCTCAGCACAGGATGGAATGGAGAGCCAAGGCGGAATTGTCGGTTAGGGACGCCACTTGATCGATGGCCACGCGCAAACGTTCATTGTCGTTGGTGGACTCATTCCAATCGGCCAGGAACTGGCTTTCCAGCGCGTCGGAGGGCTGCGGTGAATCGGCCATCAGCACGTCGATCAGGTCCTCGACGATTTTCAGTTCCTCCTGGTGGAACGGCTCCCTCTCACGCGGCGCCATGACGAAATACACGGCGATGCCTTTTAATGCCACAATCTCGTAATTCGTATCCTCGGGAATCACGATATTGGCGGAGTAACGCGTCAACGGTCCCGGTCCGTATGTATCGCGAGTGGCGGTTTCCACCGACCAGCAAAACCGCCCAATCAAGTCGGAGGTGATGTTCTTCAACTGCGCCAAAGCTTGACGTGATCCGTTGAAATGCGCAGGGAACATATGCTCACGCCTGAGTCTCATGAATGCTGCCAACAGCTTATCCGCATCCCACTTGGTCCCATACCAGCCGCGCGTCTGCTCGATGATGTGGTCCAAAATCTGTGAATCGGCGAGCACAATCGGGTCGAAGGCACCAGTGGCGATGGAATCCTCAACATCATGCACCGAATAGGCGATGTCATCCGAAAGATCCATGATCTGGCATTCCATCGGCTTGGTAGCCACAGGTGCGCCGATTTTCAACCATCGGAACACGGGCTCATCATCCGGGTAGACGCAGAACTTCTTGGACCGCTCCCCCTTGGGATGCTGGTCGGCCTCAGCCAAAGTCCACGGATATTTGACCGCCGCATCAAGAGCTGCACGGGTCAGGTTCACACCGGCGGAACGGCCGTCCGGATGGAAGATTTTGGGTTCGAGACGGGTCAGAATGCGCATGGTCTGCGCGTTACCCTCGAATCCGCCAATATTGCGCGCGATTTCGGCGAGCGCCCGCTCCCCGTTGTGCCCGAACGGCGGATGGCCAAGATCATGGGCCAGGCAAGCGCAGTCGACCACATCAGGATCGCAGCCAAGCATTGCGCCTATTTGTCGACCGATTTGGGCGACTTCCAGCGTGTGGGTGAGGCGGGTGCGAGCGAAATCATCGGTACCAGCAATCAGAATCTGGCTTTTCGCGCCGAGACGCCGCAGGGCGGACGAATGTATCAGCCTTGCGCGGTCACGCTCAAAAGCGGTACGGGCTTTGGACTTCGGCGGTTCAGGTGCCCAACGCTCTTCATCAAAGGCACTGTAGCCCTCATCGCTCAGCACCCGTTCCCCATCTTGCGTTGTTTCCATAGTCCAAGCATAGGCCCATATATCGGCTGCCGTACAGTGTTACAGCAGCGTGGCTGGATCGAGCTTGGCGAGGTCGTCAGCGGGCAGCACCTCGGCGGCGTGCTCGTAGAGACGCGGAATGCGATTGCGCAGGCAAGTGAAGACCTCATAGCTGATGGTATCGGCGGCACGGGCCCAGTCGTCGGCAGTGGGCTCCACAAACTGCTCACCACGACCCGGGCCGAACAGTTCGACCGTGTCGCCCTCGTGAACTCCGAGTTCGGCGGCGGAACCGTGCAAATCCACGATGAACTGGTCCATGCACACGCGGCCGCAGACGCGGTAGAGCTTCGGGCCCTCGGTGGTCATAATGCGCACTGGCCCGCCCGGCTTCTCCACATGCTTGGCACCTTCCATATCGAATCCGGAGGCGGAGCGGTGGATGCCGTCGGCGTAGCCCAATGGCACGATGGCAGTGGACGTGTTGTCTGGAGTCAGGTACGTGCGGCCGTAGGAGATGCCATGGCCGGCCTCCACATCCTTGACCGTGCCGAGCTGCGCCTGCAGGCGCATGGCCGGGGTCAGATGCCAATCGCGCGGGGTGCCCATGGCCGGATCAGGCTCGTAGCCGTATAGCCCGATGCCGGGGCGGGTGAGCTCGAAATGAATTTCCGGGCGATCCAGAGTGGCCGCAGTGTTGGCCAGATGACGAATCTCCGGCGGAATTCCAGCCTTTTCCATACGTGCGGTGAAGTCCTTAAACGTTTCGATCTGGCGGTCGGTGGAGGCCACGAACTCAGGCACGTCAGGCGAATCGGCCACGGCAAGGTGACTCCACTGGCCGACGATATGCAACACGCCTTCCTTGGCAAGTGGCACCAGCTCGGCAAGCGCGGCGGCGAACCCTGCAGGCGTGAAGCCGTTGCGGCCAAAGCCGGAATCGACCTTAACGTGCACGCGAGCGGGCTTGCCGAGTTTGCGCGCGGCGGCGGCCACGGCATCGATACCCGGCAGGGAGCCGACGGACACGTCGATGTCGGCAGCAATCAGCTCGTCAAACGGGACTTCGGTGCCGTTGTAAACCCAGGTCAGAATGTGGCAGCGGTCGGGGCCGATGCCGAGTTTGCGTAACAGCAGAGCTTCGTGCGATTGCGCAGTGCCGAGCCAGGTGGCACCGCCGGCGAGCGCTGCCAGCGCAGAAGGCAGCAGGCCGTGGCCGTAGGCATCGGCCTTGACCACGCCCATCACCGCGGTGCCGGAGTTCGGACCGCCGACCACGGAGACCAAATGGGCCATGTTGTCACGCATGGTTTTGAGGTTCACGATGGCCTGTGCGGGGTATTGGCGGCGGGCGGCCGCATAGTTGGCCTTGCCCTGCTCGGACGAGAATGCGATTTCAGGTGTTGCGTTCATGCTCATAGGCACCTATTGTTGCGCAGGAATGTGACGTATTGGCGAAATCGTCTGTTTTCGCGTGGCAGTCGTACACTAATGACCGATATACGGTTTTGTATAAGAAACCGCCTTTGATTCCCGGCGTTGAGGCGTGCCGGGATCCCGGAAATCCATCCGGTTCGGCCCCATAATCCTAGATTTCATGAGAGAAGAACATGGATCTGTTTCGCAAGAAAAGCGTGGATCAGCTTGTCGCCGAATCCACTCCCCTGAAGCGCACGATGCGCACCTTCGATCTGACGATGCTCGGCATCGGCGCGATCATCGGCACTGGTATCTTCGTGCTCACCGGTAAGGGCGCGCTGACCGCCGGCCCGGCCTTGTCCGTATCGTTCCTGCTGGCCGCCGTCTGCTGCGGTTTTGCCGGCCTGTGCTACGCCGAGTTCGCCGCCATGGCGCCGGTTTCCGGCTCGGCCTACTCCTATGCCTATCTGGCGTTCGGCGAGCTCATCGCCTTCGTCATCGGCTGGGACCTGATTCTGGAGTACGCCCTGCAGGCGGCCACCGTGTCCGCCGGCTGGTCGGGCTACTTCAACAAGCTGTTGGAAGGCTTCGGCCTGCATCTGCCGGTCGAACTGACCGCCGCCTACGGCACCACGCCGGGCGTCACCACCTACTTCAACCTGCCCGGCTTCGTCATCGTGCTGATCATCACGTGGGTGCTGTCCATCGGCATCAACCAGACCAAGAAAACCAACGATATTATGGTGATGATCAAACTGGCCATCATCGTGCTGTTCATCGTGTGCGCCTTGTGGTATGTCAAGCCGTCCAACTGGCAGCCGTTCTCCCCGTATGGCATCTACACGTTCCAGCCCGGCTCCACCCAGCCGTACGGCATCGTGCCGGCCGCGTCGATCGTGTTCTTCAGCTTCATCGGCTTCGACGCCGTCTCCTCCTCCGCCGAGGAGACCGTCAACCCGAACAAGACGCTGCCGCGCGGTATCCTGCTCTCGCTGGCCATCTCCACTGTGCTCTACGTCATCATGACCATGATCATGACCGGTGTGGTGCCGTACAAGGAGTTCGCCAAGTACATCGACGCCCCGGTCGCCGGCGTGATCCTGGAAACCGGCATGAACTGGCTCGCGGTGATCGTGAACCTCGGCGCGCTGATCGGCATGACCACGGTGATGCTCGTGCAGCTGTACGGCCAGTCCCGCATCTGCTACGCCATGAGCCGCGACGGCCTGTTCCCGGAGTTCTTCGGCCACGTGCACGAGAAGTACCGTACCCCGTTCAAAGGTACATGGTTCTTCGGTATTCTAACGGCCATCGCCGGCGGTTTCATCAACATCAACGTGCTGTTCGAGCTGGTGAACATCGGCACCCTGTCCGCGTTCATCATCGTGTCGGCCGGTATTCTGTGGATGCGCAAGACCCAGCCGGACGCGCACCGCGGCTTCCGCGCCCCGGGTGTACCGGTCACGCCGATTCTGGCCATCGTGTTCTGCTTCATTCTCATCGCCGGCCTCAACTGGGAGACCTGGGTGCGTTTCGCCGTCTGGTTCGGTTTGGGCCTGGTAGTCTACTTCGGCTACAGCCGCAAGCGCTCCAAGCTTGGGCTGGAAGACAAAGCCAAGGCTGAGGCTACGGCTGCCGCCAAGGACTGAAGTCAGTAAGCGATTCACTAAGTGATTATGATTGGCCCCTTCGGGGGCCAATTTTGTTACCACTCGTGGCGCTGATAGGCGATTCTGGTGGTGTCCACCGGGCGATCAATCAATTGAATCAGGCCGCATCGGGCGAAGCCGGAACTCTCCAGCACATGCTGCATAGCCTTGTTGTTGGGGTGAGTATCAGCCCGGACGTTGCCATAATGCTTCAGAGCCCACTTGATGCAGTCACGGGCCGCATGCCGCACCAGACCGGATGATGCGATGCGGTGAATGGTCACATAGGTATCATTATCCAGCCAAGCCCCATCGATGTGGGCGTAAGTGGGATCCTCACCAGGGCACAATGCGAACTGAGCCAGAATACGCTCATGGCCGTTGCAGGTGTCCACCAGCAGCACTGTGCGCTGGTTGGCAATATCGTCTTCAATCACGGATTCACGGGGGAACTCATTGCCCCATTGGGTGGGATTGCCATTGGCCGCCATCAGCTCACGGGCACGCGCGTAAATCTTCTGCATATGCGGCAAATCACGCATGGTGGCGTGGCGGAAACGACGAGACGTCGCCTTGTTCGCAGCGTTCGGCTGAGTCATTCCCACCTCTCTCATAGGGCAATCACCAGTACAGGAACTGACGGTAAACCTACCATGCCATAGGCACAAGAACCCCCGTCCGCGTTACATGGCGGACAGGGGTTCGTATAACACCTAATAAGGTCAGACGACCTTGCGCTCAAACGGGTCGGAGCTGATGCCTTCCTCGAGAATCTGCTTGGCCCATTCCTTGGCGGTGAACAGGCTGTGGTCGCGGTAGTTGCCGCAGCTCTTCTCGGTGGTAGCGGGAACATCATCCCACGTGGCCTTGTAGGCGATGAATTCCAGCGATTCCTTGAGCGCCTTGGCCACATCCTCAGTGGAGTGCGTACCCCAGGTCAGCAAGTGAAAGCCGGTGCGGCAGCCGAACGGCGAGCAGTCGATGTAGCCGGGGATGCGCTCACGCAGCAACACGGCGATAGTGTGCTCGATGGTGTGCAGGCCGCCGGTGGGAATCGCCTGCTTGTTCGGCTGGGTCAGACGAAGATCATAGTTGGAGATCACGTCGCCGTGAGGACCCGTTTCCATGTCAATGTAACGCACGTACGGCGCCTTGACCTTGGTGTGATCCAGCTGGAATGATTCAACGATGGGCTTCTCAGCCTTTTCCTCTGCCATGCTCGGCTTCCTTTCTACACATTTGCATGTTCACATGCCGTATCGCTTAGCAAGCGTAGTCGCGCCCACACGGGAATACACGGAAATACCCCATGATTCGCTATAGGCAATGGTTATTGCGCATTCCCGGCGTTAAACGAGGCGACGGCTTCCATAAAGCGCTTGCCGTAAAGGTCGAGCTTGTGCTGGCCCACACCGTTGACAGCCAAAAACTGCGCATTGGTAATCGGCTTGATACGGGCCATGTCTCGCAATGTCTTGTCGGAAAAGACGATGTACGGCGGTTTGCCGATTTCCTGGGCGATGGTGCGACGCAGTTCGCGCAGCTTCTGGAACAGCGCCTCCTCGTCATCGTCAGGAACATAGGATTCCATTGCAGCGGAAGCACTGGCTGATTCGCTGGCCACTCCCCCATGTCGACTACTTACCGAAGCCGACTTACGCTCCACACGTTTGATTTCATAATGGAAATCCGACGCGGCGGTTTCAGCAGCACGCGCGCCAAACATGACAATCGGCATACGCCCTTCGGCGATGAATAGGTAGCCATCGGTGGCCATCTGACTCAGCACATCGCGCACGCGAGCCTCGTTCACATCCTTGAGCATGCCAAACGTAGGCATCTGTTCCGGATTGAGCCATGCCAGGTCCTGCGCTTTGGAGCCGCGTAGAATCTTGACGATTTTGCCGGAACCGACCCGCTGATTCACATCATGCACGCACCGGCTGATCGCCTGGGCAACGCTGGTGACGTCGATGGTCTCGAAAGTACTTTCGCAGTTCGAGCAGGCACCACACTTGCCCTCATGCGTATCCGAGGGCGCATCCGTCGGCGTGATTTCCTGTCCGAAATACCGCGTCATGTACCGGTGCAGACAATCGGCGGTGCGGCAATAGCCCACCATGCCATCCAGCAGGCGTCGTTTGGACTGCCGCACGATTTCCTGATCTTCGGGGGTCATGCGCTCGTTCTCATAATCGCTGTCGAGTAGCCGGCGCCGGGTCACGATATCCGATTCGTTCCACAGCAGCGTGCAGCGGCTGGGCTCGCCGTCACGTCCGGCGCGGCCGGCCTCCTGATAATAGGCCTCGATGGATTCCGGCAAGTTGTGGTGGATGACGTATCGCACATCGGACTTGTCGATCCCCATGCCGAACGCATTGGTGGCCACGACCACCGGCACCTTGTCGGTGATGAAGTCGTGCTGCGCCGCTTCACGCGCGTCCGACGACATGCCGCCATGGTAGGCGACCGCCGCGTGCCCCATCTGGTTCAGCGTAGCTGCGAGCGCCTCGGTGGTCTTGCGGGTGGCACAGTAGATGATGCCGGATTCGTCCGGGTGGGCAGCCACATAGTTCGCCACCCACGCGGCCTTGTATTTGGTTTCCAGCTTGACCACGTCGAAATACAGGTTCGGCCGGTCGAATCCGGTGACGGTGACGGCAGGATTCCGCAAACCCAGCAATCCCACGATGTCGCGGCGCACGCGCTCGGTGGCAGTGGCGGTGAATGCGCCGACCGGCGGGCGCTTGGGCAGGCCGACGATGAAGTCGCCAATACCAAGGTATGACGAACGGAAATCCTGCCCCCATTGGGAGACGCAGTGTGCCTCGTCCACGGCAATCAGGGAGATTGGCGTGCGGGCGGCGAAGTCACGGAATCGGCCGGTTTCCAATCGTTCCGGAGCCACGTACAGCAGTTTGAGCTGACCCGATGCAGCCTGGGCGAACACCATGGCCTGCTCATCCGGGGTTTGGGTGGTGTTGACGAATGCGGCCGGCAAGCCCAGATCATTCAGGGCATCGACCTGATCACGCATGAGGGAGATCAGCGGCGAGATCACGATGGTAACACCGGGCATCAGCGCGGCGGGAATCTGGTAGCACACGGATTTGCCGGCACCGGTGGGCATAACGCCCAGTACGTCCCGGCCATCCAGCAAAGCATCGACGATGCCTTGCTGGCCTGGCCGGAACGAATCGTAACCGAAGTATTGCTTGAGCGCCCCCAGCGCCGCCTCATGTGCCGTCATGCTTCCCAACCATACCGCACTGCCGCGGTCACAAGTCATGTATGCCTGTTCAATTATCCGTAAATCGGTTTCAAGGGGCGGATTGGACGTTTCGGGGACATCTACTTCCGTTTCAAGGGGCTGGTCATCAGCTAAACCACATATACAAATGACATTATCCCAATGCCATTCCGCCGTTTTCACGCCTTGTCTACTTGGGCAACAGCCCCTTGAAACGGAAGTAGATGTCCGGGATAGCGCAAATCCGCCCCTTGAAATGGAGAATCACCGAAGTTACGTTCCGAGAACGGCTCGCAGCGTCTCCGTCACAGACGGTCGAGAGCCTGCTTGAGGTCGGCGATGAGGTCATCGGCGTTTTCGATGCCGACCGAGATACGCACCAGGTTGGCGGGCACCTGCAAGGTGGTGCCGGTCACAGAGGCGTGGGTCATAGCGGCGGGCACCTCGATCAGGCTTTCCACGCCGCCGAGCGATTCGGCCAGCGTGAAGATCTCGGTGTAGTCCACGAACTTCTTGGCAGCCTCGGCACCGCCGGCAAGCTGCACGGAGAGCACGCCGCCGAAGCCGCCATGCATCTGACGAACCGCGATATCGTGGCCCGGGTGGGATTCGAGGCCCGGATACCAGACGCGCTCAATCACGTCAGCAGGCTGGGATTCCAGCCATTCCGCCACTTTCAGGGCGTTGGCGCTGTGACGCTTGACGCGCAAATCCAGAGTCTTCAGGCCGCGAATGTCAAGGAACGAATCGAACGGGGAAGGCACGGCACCGGCTGCGTTCTGCAGGAAGGCCACCTGCTCACGGGTTTCCTCATCGTTGAGCACCACGGCACCGCCGACCACATCGGAGTGGCCGCCGATGTACTTGGTGGTGGAGTAGACCACCGCATCGGCACCATCATCGAGCGGGTGCTGCAAGGCGGGCGAAGCGAAGGTATTGTCGACTACCACCTTGGTGCCGTACTTATGGGCCACTTCGGAGGTGACTGCGATGTCGGTGATGTTGAGCAGCGGGTTGGACGGGGTTTCGACCCACACATACTTGTACGACTTGGCGGCGAGCGCGGCTTCCACGGCGGCGGTGTCGGTGATGTCCACCACATCGAGGCCCACGCCCCACGGCACGAACACCTTGGAGAGCAGACGGTAGGTGCCGCCGTACACGTCGTTGCCGAGCAGGATGTTGTCGCCGGGCTTGATGGTGGAACGCAGCAGCACATCGATGGCGGCAAGGCCGGAGGAGAAGCTCAGCGCGTACTTGGCGCCTTCCACGGCGGCGAGCTGCTCGTCAAAACTGGTGCGGGTGGGGTTGATGGAGCGTGAGTAGTCGTGGCCGCCGCGCAGGCCGAGCACGCCGTCCTGCTTGAAGGTGGAAGTGGCGTAGATCGGCGTAACCACAGCACCGGTGGTGGGGTCAGGCTCCTGGCCAGCGTGGATGGCGCGGGTGGCGACGGCGGTGTTGGCGAACTTGGCGTTGTATTCAGCGGACATGGTGTTGGTTTCCTTTGGTGTTTGGTTGGGTATTGGACGGGTTTGGAAAGTTATTGGATCTTTGCGGGCTGGCTCCTCTCAGTCAGCCTTCGGCTGACAGCTCCCCTCAAAGAGGGGCGCCAGAGCCCTTTTTGGCTCCCCTCTCCGAGGGGAGCTGTCGCGGAAGCGACTGAGGGGAGCACTTAGCGTTTAGAGGTACTGCTCGGCAAGGGACGGCTTGGTGGTGCGGTCGACCACGTCGCCGTAACCGTTGGCGCGCATCCAGTCGTCATCGAAGATCTTTTCGAGATAGCTACGGCCGGAATCGGGGGCGAGCACCACCACGATCTGGTTTTCGTCCAGATCGTTGGCGAGCGCGTACTTGATGGCACTGGCCACGGCCATGCCGGACGAGCCGCCGACCAGCAGCCCCTCCTCGCCGGCCAACCGGCGGGTCATTTCGAAAGCTTCGGCGTCGCCGACGCGCACGATGTCATCGGTGATGTTCCGGTCGAAAGCCTTGGGGTAGAAGTCCTCCCCCACGCCCTCGATGTCGTACTGGTGGACTTCCTCACGCGAGGTGGCGGAGTAGATGGAGCCTTCCGGGTCGGAGCCGATGACCTTGACCGCGCCGTCGGAGACTTCTTTCAGATACTTGCCGGTGCCGGAGATGGTGCCGCCGGTGCCGATGCCGGCTACGAAATGCGTGACCTTGTGATCAGCGGCCTCCCAAACTTCCGGTCCGGTGGTGTAGTAGTGGCTCAGCGGACCGTTCGGATTGTCGTACTGGTTCGGGCGGAAACCGCCGGGAATGGTGTTGGCCAGTCGTTCGGCGACCTGGTAGTAGGAGCGCGGGTCGTCGGGGCCGGCATCGGTCGGCGTGACGATGACTTCGGCACCGTAGGCGCGCAGCACCGCACGCTTGGATTCGGAGACCTTGTCCGGCAAAGTGAAGATCGTACGGTAGCCGCGCTGCTGGGCGACCAGTGCCAGACCGACGCCGGTGTTGCCGGAGGTCGGCTCCACGATCACGCCGCCGGGTTTCAGCTCGCCGGACTTTTCGGCGGCGTCGATGATGCGCTCGGCGATGCGGTCCTTGGATGAGCCACCGGGGTTGAAGTATTCGACTTTGACGGCGATGGTGGCCTTGACGCCGGCCGTCTGCGGGATGTGGTTCAGCTTGACGAGCGGGGTGTTGCCGATGAGTTCGGCGAGGCTGTTGTGGATGGTCATCTGAAGTCCTTTGTTGCTGGGGTTGGGATTTGCTGCGTTGCGTTCGTGAACCGACGTTCCCAGACGAATGGACTGTGGCCTTGTGCTTTGAAATTCGAGTATTTCAGTGATGAATCCGATACGTCCCACAGCTTGCGCGTTACACGGTTGCGCCCATGCCAAAGGTTCCACGAATTCTTGCGGCAAATCTGCCGCGATTGAATGCTCTATCTCAAGTTATGCGTCACTGACCGCTCGCCTAGGGGCGTCGGTTAGCGACAACAACATGAGATAATCTGCATGTCTCACACCATAGCACAGCCCGCGACAACTGCGTGTCGCGGGCGTTCATACGGTGGACGCGAGGAGTCGGCAACGATTCCGCCGTCCCTTCATGAGGGAGCCAAGAGGAGTTACAACGAGGCGGCTTCGATGAGTTGGCGGGTGTAGTCGGACTGGGGACTGCCGAGCACTTCGGCGGTAGAGCCTTCTTCTTCGACGCGACCATCGTGGAGCACGAGAATCCGATCGGCGATATGCTGCACCACGCCGAGGTCGTGGGACACCATGATCAATGCTGTTTCACGACGTGTTTCACGGATGGCGGCGAAGGTATCGAGAATCTGGATACGCGCGGCCACATCGATGGCGCTCATAGGCTCGTCGGCAAGAATCACTTTGGGCTCGTTGATGATGGCTCGCGCGATAACCACGCGCTGCGCCTGACCTCCGGACAAGTCGACCGGATACCGGTTCAGGAAAGTGGCCGGTTCAAGGCCAACCATGGTCAGAGCCGCGGCCACTCGCTCAGCGATTTCGGCTTTACCGAGGTCATGCCGCTGCAACACCAATGGTTCGGCAACTGACTGAGCAACCCGCCAACGCGGGTCAAGCGACGAGAACGGGTCCTGAAACACCAGTCCCGATTCGCGGCGGAGCGCTTGCACACCGGGTGATCTGCGACCACCGGCAATGGATTGACCGCCATACGTCACAGTGCCGGAATCGGCGGATTCGAGGCCGAGCATGATGCGGGTCAGCGTGGACTTGCCGGAACCGGAACCGCCGATGACGGCCAAGCATTCGCCAGGGCGGACGTCGGCGGAGACGTCGAAGAGGACTTGGCGGCGCGCGGAGCGGGGACCGAAGGATTTGTTAATGGATTGGGCGGAGAGGAGGAGCCTATTGCCATCACTCATGAGAGTCCTCCTTGGGAGTGCGGAGGGTGAGGGTTTGGGCGGCGGCGACCAGTCGTTGGGCCTGTAGCGCGGCCGGTGCGGCAAGCAGATTGGCGGTCGCGCCGGACTCCACAATGCGGCCAGCGTCCAGCACATAACAACGCGTTGTGGCACGTGCCAACACGGAGAAATCATGGGTGATGAACAGCATCGAGGCACCGGCATCGTCCACTAGAGAGACCAGCAGATCCACAATCTGTCGCTGGGTGATGGAATCCAACGCGGTGGTCGGCTCATCGGCGATGATGAACCGCGGCGAGGTGATCAGCGCCGTGGCGATGCCCACGCGCTGCTGCTGCCCACCAGACAACTCGTGCGGATATTTGCCGGCCATATCACGGTCCAGCCCGACCTTGTCCAGCATGGCATTCACTCGGTCGGCACGTTCGGCCTTGGTCAGGTCGTAATGCAATTTCAGCGGCAGAGAAATCTGCTGGGCGACAGTCATCACTGGGCTCAGTGAAGCAGCCGGATTCTGAAATACCGCGCCCACATACCGGCCACGCAGGTCGGCGAGCACATGCTCAGAGGCACCGATGATTTCCGTACCGCTCATATCAATCGACCCGTCGGCTGCAGCAGTCAATGGCAGCAGCCCCAGTATCGCCTTGGAAATCATCGATTTGCCGGAGCCGGAGGAACCGATTAGGCCAACCCGCTCGCCATCGGCAATGGCCAAGTCCACATCGGAAACAATTAATCTGCCGCCGACAGCAATGTTCAGACCATGAATATCAACGCTCATCGCCGCCCTCCCCTGCTTCCCTCAACGCGGGATTGGCGACCGGGTCGATGGCATCACGCAACACATCGCCGAAAATATTCAGGGCCACCACCACGACCGTGACAATCAGACCGGGCCACACCACGGTCAGCGGAAACACATTGATGAGCTTGACCGATGTGGCCAGTGAATGCCCCCAGCTCGGCACACCCGACGGCACACCGATACCGAGGTACGTAAGTCCTGATTCGGCCAGCACCGCCGTGCCAGCGGATAGTGACAGTTGTACAGCCAGCACGGGCAGGATATTCGGCACGATATGGCTCACCAACACACGCCATCCGCTGGCTCCATTCGCCAGGGCCGATTCCACATACGATGAACGGGCCGCCAGCAACGCCACCGGACGGGCCACACGTGCCAGATTCAGCCCATATCCGAAGCCGCAAGCGATGACGATCACGACGATGGATGCACCGAGCGGTACAGCAAGAATCAGCGCGATAAGCACAGTGGGAATGGAGATCAGCGCATCGACCACCACTACAGACGAGCTGGCAAGCGCCGCATTGCGTGCGACCATCGCCGCAATGAGCAGCAGCCCCCAAGCGGCGGAAACCACTACGGTAAGCAGCACGATGAGCAGGTTCGTATGCGAGCCGGCAAGCAGCCAGCTGAACACGTCGGCTCCGGTACCGTCGGTGCCGAGCCAATGCGCAGCGGAGGGTTTAGCCCATACGCGGTAGCCGTCGGTGGTCCATAGGGATTGCGGGGTCCAGAACAAAGAAACGATGGCGATCAGCAGCCATGAGGCGAGCACGATAAGCGCGAATTTGCCTTCGGCCCGGCGCCACATGGAGTGGAGGACGATTGCGAAAGCCGCTCGTTGACCACCCTCCGGCATCGCGGTGCGACGCCACCTCACATCAGCGGGAGGATTGGGAACACGCTCCCCCTCGACTACAGACGGCGAGAAGGAAGTAGACGATTTGCTCATGCGGTCACCTCCGTAATGGTGGCGGCGGTTTTGAGGCGCGGGTCGAGCACGCGGTGGAGCAAGTCGACCACAAGACCAATCAACAGAAAGAATGCAGCCAGCAAAAACAGCTCACTCTGCACGGCGATGAGGTCACGATTGCCCACGTCGGTTACGAGACCATTGCCGATACCCGGCAGGGCAAACAGGTTTTCGATGACCATCACGCCGGTGATCATCGAGGCGAACGTCAGTCCGATAACGGACACCAGTTGCGGGGTCGCCAACCTCAGGCCGACATGCAGCACTGCCTGGGTGCGGGTCATGCCGCAGGAACGAGCCATGTCGATATAACCGGAACCGGCCAAATCGTCCAGAGCCGAACGCGTGTATCGCATGATGGTCGCGCCCACGATGACACCGACCGACAACGCCGGCAAAATCAACGACAGCATCGCCGAACCGGGCGCTCCCCAACCGTCCAGAGGGAACCCTTGCGAAGGGAAGACGCCAATCAGTCCGACGCCACGGCCGAATAGCAGAATCAGCAGCAATCCACCCCACAAAGCAGGGATGGCACCGCCGATGATGGCCAGCACATGGAACGCGGAACGCACTCGCTCGGAGCGAGCCAGCACCGCTGCACAACCCAGCGGCAGGCCAATGACCAAGGCAATCAACATGCCAAGAATGATCAGAGGAAAGGTGATGGCTGCGCGCGAGCCGACCAGTGAGGTTACGGAACGACCGGTCAGGATGGACGTGCCGAAATCACCATGGATCAGTGCACCCATCCAATCAAAGTATTGCGCGACTAATGGCCGATTCAAGCCGAGCTGTTCGCGCAACTGGGCCACGCGCTCGGGCGGCGAGTTGACGCCAGCCATCACGGAGGCCACGTCGCCGGGCAGAATGCGCAATGCCGCGAAAATCACCACGGACAGGCCGAGCAGCGCTACGACAAACAGCGCCAGTCGTTTGAGCACGAATCGCATAATGCCTACTTTACTCGGGGTTACTTTCCTTTGGCTCCCCTCAGTCGCCTACGGTGACGGCTCCCCCCTCTCTGAGGGGAGCCGTCGCGCAGCGACTGAGGAGCGGTCATAGGAGGAGGATGACTGAGGCCATCCTCAGTCCGCTTCGCGGACAGCTCCCGCCAGCGGGAGCCCGAAAAAACGTAACTACTTCTGGCTGGATCCAGCGACGGAGTAGGTTACGTTGTAGAGGGGCAAGGCGGTCTGGTTGAGGTTGAAGGGGAAGCCCTCGACGCCCTTGGCCGTGGCGGTGGTGGTGCGGTAATTGAACAGCCAATCCGCAGCGGCGTCCTCGGACACCAACTTGGCGGCCTCGGCGAACTTGGCGTCACGCTCCTTGTCGGAAGTGGCGGCCACGCCCTCGTTGTACAGCTTGGTCACGTCCTTGTTGTCGTAGCCGAAGTAGTAGGTCGGGTCGGTCCAGGAAGCGAAGTCGTGGCTTTCGTTGTGGTCTACCAGTGAGATATCGAAATCGTGGTTGGTGTACACGTCCTGCAACCAGGTGGAGAATTCCACCACGTTGACCTTCAGATCAATGCCGATGGGCTTCAGCTGCGAACGCAGCTGGTCGCCGAGCTCGGTGCCATAAATGTTGGCGTAGGTCAGGCTGAGTTCCAGCGGCTTGTCGGCGGAGTAACCGGCCTGAGCCATAAGCGACTTGGCTTTGCCCTGATCGTAGGGATACAGGTTGGTCAAATCCTCGTAACCGGGGTCGAGGGACGGAATCGGGCCGCCGAGCGCCTTGTCGGCGCCGCCACGGGAGGCGATGAGTTCCTTGTGGTTGATGGCGTAACGGATGGCCTGGCGAATGCGCTTGTCGGCCAGCTTGGAGCCGGAGGCATTGTTGAAGCCGAGCACGAACTTGTCGGTGCCGTCACCGGCCTTGACCGTGTAGTTCGCGGAATCGGACTTGAACGGCTCGGCGAGGTTCTCGGTAATCGGGGCGAGCACCTGCACATCGCCGGACTTCAGGGCGTTGACCGCGGCGTTGTCATCAGCCAGATACTTGACCACCACGGTGGGCGTCTTGGCCTTGTTCTTGCCCCAGTATTTCTCGTTGGTCTTCAGCGTGATCGAGCTGTTCTCCACGAACTTGGAGACGGTGTACGGGCCGGAGCCGATGGCCTGGGTCTTCAGGTCGTACTTGGCGTCCTTGTCGAACACCAGTCCGGGGCGGCCGGTCAGGGTCCACAGCAGGTTGGAGTTCGCGCTCTTGAGTGTGATGACCACGGTGTCGGCGTCCTTGGCCTCGACCTTATCGACGGCAGCGAGCGCGTCGGCGTCGTGATAGTCCTTGGCGATGAGTTCGTTGATGGACCAGGCCACGTCTTCGGCGTCGAGCTTGTCGCCGTTGGAGAAGGTCATGTTCTTGTTGAGGTGGAAGGTATAGGTCAGGCCGTCCTTGGACGTCTCCCAGCTGGAGGCGATGGCGGGAACGACCTGGTTCTTGGAGTCGCGGGCCACCAGACCCTCGTACACGTTGCCGATCAGGATCTGGTCGAGCGCGGAGCCGGCGGTGTTGCGAATGTCCAGATTGGTGGGGGCCAGTTTGAGACCGATGGTCACGGTGTCGGCATAGGTACCGGACGAGGCCGCGTTCTTGGAGTCTTTCTTACCGCCGAAGGCGAAGGCGGCGCCGGCGATAACCGCCACCACCACGACAACGGCCAAGGCAATCAGCCACCACTTCGGGCTGTTCTTCTTCGGATTCTTTGCGCGCGAGGCAAGGCTCGCATCTGTGGTTGCGCCGTCTTCGACGTGCGCACCATTGTCTTGAGACATGGTTCTTCCTCTATATATGTTGGTTTATACGGTTGGCCGCCACAAACGGGTCGTCCACCACAGCCCATCATAGCGGCGGGGCTGTAGAATTGCACATGAAATCCATCTTGAATCTGGAGGGTTATCATGCTGGTCGCCGTTGATATCGGCAATACGAACATCGTGCTTGGTTTTCTGGATGGCGACACCATCGCCGGAACCTACCGCATCACCACCAAAGCCAACCATACATCCGATGAATACGGCCTGTTTTTGACCGAATTCCTGAGAATGAGCGGTTTCCAGCCGTCCGATGTGGATGACGTGATCATCTGTTCGGTGGTGCCGAAGGTGATGCATTCCTTCCGCTCCTCCATCGTCAAGTTCTTGGATATCGACCCGATGGTGGTGGGCCCCGGCATCAAGACCGGCATGAACGTGCGCGTGGATGACCCGAAATCACTCGGCGCGGACATTCTGGCCGACTGCGCCGGCGCCTATTACGAGTATGGAGGTCCGGTGCTGGTGGCCGATTTCGGTACGGCCACCACGTTCACGCATGTGAGCGATAAGGGTGTGGTCGATTCGGGCGTAATCACCACCGGCATTCGTGCAGGCGCCGCCGCCCTATGGGGAGACACGGCCCAGCTGCCGGAAGTGGAGATTACCCGACCGGAGACCATTTTGGGCACCAATACCAAGACCTGCATGCAGGCAGGCCTGTATTACACGTTCCTGGGCGGCGTGGAACGCACAATCAGCCAGTTCCGCAAGGAGCTTGGCGGCGAGGACTTCAAGGTGATCACCACCGGTGGCCTTGGGCGCGTGTTCGCCTATGATACCGAGCTAATTGACGTCTATGACCCGGATCTCATCTTCAAGGGCATGGCGCATATCTACGCCCGCAATGTGAAGTAACGAAATCGGCCTTTAGCTAGGCCTTCCCTCAGGTCTCTCCCTCCGTCCGCCTTCGGCGGCCACCTCCCTCGTCAGAGGGAGGTTAGCGAGGAGCTACTTAATCGTGAAACCCTGGTTGAAGCCGTATTCCTTGAGATCTTTCTGCCAGGTGGCAAGCCCGTGTTCAAGACTGACTTTCTTGCCGGGCCTGTCCAACGATTCCAGCGGCTTGCCTTTCTCGTCTTTCATACCCATATCGACTTCCATCTCACGCTGTTCGTAGGCCTGTTTGCTGCTGGCCCATTCATAGGCTTTGCCTACCGTGCTCTTGAAATCGTTACGTGCATACACTTCAAACGGCAGATACTGATATCCCACGGATACATCCTCGGCCGCTTCGGAAAGCACACGGTTGAATTTTTGCCCGCCGAAATACGGAATTTCGACGCCACGATCGTTCGTGATCGTGGTCTTATCGAGGAATTCACCGGAATTGAGGGTGCCATAGTCGGCAGGGAAGGCACCGCCAGCCACACGGGCACTGATGCCCTGCGCGTCATGGGTCACGAAATCCACGAATCGATAGGCCGCATCCGGCTTACGCGTCAGCTGCAACACGGCAAGTGCGGATCCGCCGCTTTCGGCATTGGTGGGCTGGCCGTCATAGGTGGGCATGGGCGCCACACGCCATAGTCCGGACGCGCCGGGCACATTGGATAGCAGCATCGAAGGCATCCATGCGCCGGAGAACATGGAAGCAATGGTGCCGGTGCCCACCCTGCGCTTCCATCGCTCAGACCATGTGGCGGACGTGGTGTCCACCAGGCCTTCATCGATCATCTTTTGCCAGAATTCGGTGAACAGCTGGGTGCCGGTATCGTGGTCCAGATCGATGGTCACGGTTTTACCGTCCGGCGAGGTATGGAAAGGCTGCCCGCCTGCAAGCCATATCATGGCGTCGTAGAAGCTGCCATCGCCCGAATCGGCCGCAATATAAGCGCCAATTTGCTTGAGTTTCTTGGCGGCCTCGTAATAATCGTTCCATGTCTTGATTTGCGTGGCATCCACCCCGGCCTGCTGGAACACATCCTCGTTGTAGAAGAATCCCATGGGGCCGGAATCCATCGGCAATGCATACACTCGTCCGGCAAGCTGGACGGACGCCCAGGTGCCAAGGGTAAAGAAACTCGCATAATCGGAACCGGTACGATCGGTTAGGTCGAGCAGCTGACCGGATACCTCGTATTGCGGCAGCGCGTAGTATTCGATCTGCGCCACATCCGGCGTGCCGTAGCCGTCCTGGATGGCGGTATTGAGATTCTCATAGCCGGAGATGTTGGTCCATTCGACGCGGATGTCCGGATTGGCTTTCTCGAAACGGCGGATGACTTCGCCCATGCTGGGCTCCCAGCTCCATACGCTGATTTCGGTACGGTTATCGACCGTGGCTTGGCCGCAGGAGGCTAGGGATACGGTAAGGACCGCGGCCACGACTATGGTCGCCAGTCTGCTGATTCGCCGTCCGATTGTTCGCATGGTGACGAGTCTACTAGGCGGGGCTTAAAACGCCGTATGATGAACCACCCTCAGTCTCGCCTCGCGAGTCAGCTCCTGCCAGCGGGAGCCAATATGGCAGCAGCCCCGTGGCGAGATGCGTCACGGGGCTGCTGTGGATATATAGAGAAGGAATTATAAGGCTTACTTCACGGTGAAGCCCTGATCCTTGCCGTAATCCTGCAGGGCCTTCTGCCAAGCAGCGACACCGTCGCTCAGCTTCTGGTCACCGGTGTAGGACTTGCCAAAGTAGTCGCCGAAGATGGTGCGGGCCTTGACCTCGAAGGGCAGGAACTGGTAGCCGGAGGACACGTTCTCAGCAGCCTGAGCCAGAACCTCGTTGTACTTCTGACCACCGAAGTAGTCAACATCCTGACCATCGGCGTTCTTCACGGTGGTGGCGTTCTTGAAGGAGTCCTTTTCCAGGGAGGCCTTGTCAGCCGGGAAGGCGCCGCCAGCCACACGAGTGGCCACACCAGCACCGTGGTTGGCGTACTCGATGAACTGGTAAGCAGCATCAGCCTTCTTGGTGGAGGCGAGCACAGCCAGCGAAGAACCACCGTTCTCAGAGTTGGTGGTGGAGCCGTCAGCGGTCGGCATCTGGGTCACACGCCACTTGCCGGCACCGTCAGCAGCGGAGTTAGCAAGGTTGGCAGGCATCCAAGCGCCAGTGAACAGGGAGGCGATGGTGCCGTCGACCATGCCCTTGAACCAATCCTCGGACCAGCCGGCGGTCTTGGTGTCGAGCAGACCCTCGTCCAGCAGCTTCTGCCAGAAGTCGGTGAAGGTCTTGACGCCCTTGTCTTCGGTCAGGTTGACGGTGACTTCGGAACCATCGGAGGAGGTCTGGAACGGCTTGGCGCCGGCCAGCCAGGTCATGGAGTCGAAGAAGCCGGCGTCGCCGGTGTCGGAGGTGATGTAGTAGTTGTCGCCGAGGGCGTGAATCTTCTTGGCGGCGTCGTAGTACTGATCCCAGGTCTTGATCTGCTCGGCATCAACGCCGGCCTTGTCGAAGACTTCCTTGTTGTAGAAGAAGGCCATTGGGCCGGAATCCATCGGCAGGCCGTAGACCTTGCCGGCGAACTGCACAGAAGCCCACGGGCCAGGGGTGTAGAAGTCCTTGTAACCAGAGGTCTTGTCGGTGATGTCCAGCAGGTTGCCCTTGATGGCGTACTGCGGGACGGCGTAGTACTCAACCTGAGCGACGTCCGGAGCGCCAGAGCCAGCCTCAATGGCGTTGTCCAGCTGAGTGTATTCCTTGGTGTTGGTACCGACGTTCTTCAGGTCGACCTTGATGCCGGTCTCCTTCTCGAAGTCCTTGGCAACCTGGGTCAGCGAAGGCTCCCAAGCCCAGACGGTGATTTCCTTGACGTCGGAATCCTGAGCCGGCTGGCTGGACTTGCCGCTATCAGAGCCGCAGGCGGCAACGGAAACCAGCATGGCAACCGCACCGGTGAGGGCAACGGCCTTCTTGGCGGTAGTGAACTTCATCGTTCTGTTCTCCTTCCTCGAATCGTCTAGAACGATTCAAACTGTTTTGTCGCTCGCAATCATTGCGTGTTACCTAGTGTCAATTATTGATTTCTCCTCGACACTGAGAAGTGGCTCTATGAAGCCATTCCTTTCGCTATGGTTGCGATAACATCTTTTAGTATACACATCTCAAAACAAATCGCAAATGCGATGGCGGCGTGTTATCGCTAACACGCCCGCCATCGCATTTGAATCGCTATAAATAGACCTCTTTACAGCTTTACCACCAGCACACCGTTCGGCTGAATGGCCGCCGTATGCTCGGATTCGTTGACCTGAGCCAGCGAGGCGACCAGCGGCTCGCCGTCCACGTCCACAATCGCCACATCGTGGGTGCGGTTGAACAGGAACACGAAGTGGTTCTCGCCAGTTTCATCCGCACGCTCAACGCGCAGCACTTCGCCGCGATCGTCTTCGGCCGAGGTCTCGATGCCGAGTTCCTCCAGCAGCGCAGGCAGGCTCTTGGCCAAGCCCTCACGGCCGAGACGGGCACCGACGTATGCGGCCTTGCCGTCGCCGAAGTCGTTGATGGTGATGGCGGGAGCGCCGTCGAAACCGGTCCACTTATCAGCCTTGAAGGAAGCAACCACGTGAGCGGTATCGGCCACGGAGGTGATCACGTCGGCGAAATCGTGCGCCACGGTACCGTTGTCCAAGTCGAGGTGGTCCATGGCACCGGGGAAGTCGTTGCCCATCGGGGCGAATTCCTCAACGCGCACGCCCACCACGTCACGGATGGAGCCGGGGTAGCCACCCAGCCAGACGTGATCCTTGTCGTCCACCAGACCGGTGTAGTAGGTCACGAACAGCTTGCCGCCGTTCGCCACATACTCGCGCACGCGGCGCGTGGTCTCTTCAGACAGGATGGTCAGGCTCGGCAGCACGACGGCTTCGTACTCGTCCCAGGGACCGCGAACCGGCACCACGTCTGCGGTCAGACCGTTGTCCGCCAGCGCGCGGAACCACGCGAGCGGCTCGGTCCAATGGCGTACCTCCTGAGTAGGCGTGGCGGTGTGTTCCGTAGCCCACTGAGACTCGTAATCGAAGACGACGGCGACCTTGGACTTGACCAGCTTGGTGCTCAGCAGGCCCTCGTCAGCAAGCTTGTTGAGGTCGGCACCCAGCTCGCACACGTCGCGGAAGATCTGGGAGTCGGGGCCCGCGTGAGGAACCATCGAGGAGTGCCACTTCTCGGCACCGGCCTTGGACTGGCGCCACTGGAAGTAGCAGATGGCGTCGGCGCCCATGGCCAGGTGGGCCAGGGAGTCGCGCACCAGTTCGCCGGGTTCGACGCGGTAGTTGATCGGACGCCAGTTGACGGCGGAGCTGGAGTGCTCCATGAGGAACCACGGATTCTTGCGGGCGATGCCGTCACACAGGGAGGCCGAGTAGGCCAGCTCATCGAAGTGAGCTTCGCCAGGAGTGAAGTAGTGATCGTTGGACACGAAGTCCACGTCGTAACCCCACTTGTCGTAATCGATACCGGCACCGCCGGCGGAGACCATGAAGTTGGTGGTCTGCGGCTTGGGGGCGATCTCGAGCAGGGCGTCGCGCTCGGCCTTGTAAAAGTCGAGCAGGGCGTCGGAGCTGAAGCGCTTCCAGTCAAGCAGTTTGCCCGGGTTCATGAAGTTGCCATCGCCGATGAAGCGCGGCGGGATGATCTCGGAGAAGTTGTTCATGCGCTGCGCCCAGAAGGCGGTGCCCCAGGCGTCATTGACGGCGTCGATGGTGCCGTACTTCTTCTCGCACCACTTCTGGAAGGCGCGCTCAGCATCTTCGGAGTAGTCGAAGCGGTTGTGGCAGCCGTACTCGTTGCTCACGTGCCAAGAGACCACATAGGGGTTGTCCTTGTAGTGCTCGGCCATCTTGCGACACAGGTTGAGCGCGTAGTCAAGGAAGACCGGGCTGGTGGCCCGCCAGTGCTGTCGGGCACCGGGCTGGCAGACGTCGCCGCGGTAGTCGACCCAGAGGATCTCCGGGTGGGCCTGGGTCATCCACATCGGCGGGGATGCGGTGCCGGAGGCGAGATCGACGGCGATGCCGGCCTTGCCGAGCTTGTCGATGACGCGGTCGAGCCAATCGAAGTCATACACGCCTTCTTCGGGCTCAAGCTTGGCCCAAGAGAAGATGGCTACGGAGACGAGGTTGACGCCGGCCTTCTGCATGAGGGCTACATCTTCGTCCCACACTTCCTCAGGCCATTGGTCGGGGTTGTAATCGCCGCCGTACCAGATGCGGGGCTTGCCACCCGCAAGAGGCTGCGGCCACTTGAATTCGCGATGTTCCATGATGATGCTGTTCCTTTAATGAATAAATATCTACGTGTGGGCAAATGGGAGTCACGCAGATACACAAGGAGGCGCCTGCACGATTCTCAACAATGCGAATATCTGCATAGACGCCTCCTTCCTGTTAGTGGTTATGCCTTTATCTCGGCTCCCTCCACCAGAAGGGAGCCGAAGTACGGTTACTCCTTGACGGCGCCTGCGGCGAGGCCGGACTGCCAGTACTTCTGCAGGCACAGGAACGCGATGACCAGCGGGATGATCGTGATCAGGGAGCCGGTGATCACCAGGTTCTGGATGGCCTGGCCGCCCGCGGTCGAAGCCTGGTCCTTCCACTGGTTCAGACCGATGGTCAGCGGGTACCAGTCGGCGTCCTTCAACATGATCAACGGCAGGAAGTAGTTGTTCCACGTCGCCACGATCGTGAACAGGGCAGTCGTCACGATACCGGGGGCCAAAAGGGGCAGGCTGATGGTCCAGAACGTGCGGAACTCGGACGCGCCGTCCACGCGGGCGGCCTCCAGGAGCTCGGTGGGCACGGCCTGCTCGCTGAAGATCCACATCAGGTACAGGCCGAACGGGGAGATCAGCGACGGGATGATCATGGCCCACGGGGTGTTGGTCAGGCCCAGCTTGGCGAACAGGAGGAACTGCGGCACGGCCAGGGCGATGCCCGGCACAGAGATCGAGCCGATGATCACGGCGAACACGGCCTTGCGGCCGGGGAAGCGGAACTTGGCCAGCGCGTAGCCGCCCATGATGGCCAGGAGGGTGGCGCCGCCGGCGCCGACGACCACGTAGAGCAGGGTGTTGATCAGCCAGCGGCCGAAGATGCCGCCCTGGTAGGTGAACACCGTGACGATGTTGTCCCACAGGGCGAAGCTCTTGCCGAAGCCGAGGCCGAACGTGGAGGTGAAGTCGGCCTGGGTCTTGGTGGCGTTGATCACCAGGTACACGAACGGGAACAGGCAGTACACGGCGAAGATCGCGCACAGCACGGTCATCAGGGTCGAACGGCGCGGGTTGTTCACGTTCGCGAAACCGGCCCTGGCGCTACGCTTGCGCTCGGCCGCCTCATCGGCGGCGATGCGCTTCTGGCGTTCCTTCTCGGCCTTCCTGGCGGCCTTCTCCTGCGCCTTCAGTTCGGCGTCAGTCAGACGGGTAGATGCTGCGGCACTCATCACGCACGCTCCTTCACAATCGAAACCAATCCGGCAATACGGGCGGTCGTCGTCACTTCATCTGCTCCTTCATGCTCTTCAGCTGCACGGCGTAGGCGATGGCCATGGTGATGACGGCCATCACGATGGCCAGAGCGGCCGCGTAATTCGACTGGTTGCCGGAGAAGCTCAGGTTGTACGCGTACATGTTCGGCGTGTAGTACGTGGTGATCGCGTTGCCCGGAACCATGTTCTGCAAGATGCTCGGCTCGTTGAACAGCTGGAAGCTGCCGATGATCGAGAAGATCACCGTGATGGCCAGCGAGCCCTTCAGCTCGGGCAGCTTGATGGACTTGACGATCTGCCATTCGGAGGCGCCGTCGATGGAGGCGGCCTCGTACAGGGAGTGCGGGATGGTGCTCAGCGACGAGTAGAAGATCAGCATGTTGTAGCCGGTGAACTCCCACGTGCTGATGTTGCCGATGGAGGCAAGCAGCACGCTCGGCTGCAGCACGTCGACGTTCGTGCCGAAGAAGTCGTTGAACGAGCCCACCAGGCCGTACTTCGCGCCGTACACGAAGCCCCACACCAACGTGGACACCACTGCGGGCACCGCATAGGGCAGGAACGTGCTGATGCGGAAGAACTTGGCGCCGTGCAGCTTCATCGAATCCAGGGCGAGGGCCATGGCAGCCGACAGGAACAGCATGATCGGCACCTGCACGCAGGTGAACAGCGCCACACGACCCACGGACGACCAGAACTGGCCGTCCTGCAGCAGGCGCGCGTAGTTCTCGACCCCGACGAACCTCGTGCCGCCGATCATCTGCTTCTTGAAGAAGCTGATGTAGATGGCGTACACAATCGGAATAATGAACACGAACACGAACACCACCGTGAACGGCCACATGAACTTCCATCCACGCCAATCGGCCTTATGCTTGTTCTCACGCGCTTTATCCGTGTGCATAGGCACGGCAGCGACATCGGCTGAAGCCATTTCCAACCCCTCTCCTTCGAAGGTTGACCAAAATTGTTTACGTTATCATCATAACACCATTCATAACATTGTCCAATCGTGTTGAATTCAATGTTTTTGCGCTAGCTGTTACAATGGTCACGAAAACAATGATGTTATCGTTACCGTTCACGCGATACATGGTAGACATCGCAGCGGTATGACCGCTGTCGTTTGAGAGACAAGCGAGGGGCGAGATGGCGAGACCAACACAGGTTTCCATGCAAGATGTGGCTAAGGCGGCCGGCGTTTCGCCGCAAACCATATCCCGTGTGGCGAATGACAGCAATGCGGTCAAGCCGGAAACCCGCCAGCGCGTTGAAGCCGCGATGGAACGCCTCGGATATCGTCCGAATTACGCCGCCCGAGCATTGAAGCATGGGCGATTCCAGGATATCGGCGTAGTGATGTTCGACACCACCAGGTTCGGTAATGCCCGGATACTCGATTCCATTGTCACCCATGCAGCCGAGGACGGCTATTCCGTCATCATTCAGACTATGAGCAACGGCGCAGAACGTACGCTGGCCTCCGCCATCGACCGCATGCAACGTCAACCCGTAGATGGCGTCATCGTGGTGCTTGAGGAACGCATTTCCGACTTCGTGGGATACAAACCACCGCGAGAACTACCGGTTGTGCTGATTTCCGAGGCGGCAGCCGACCACTGCCCCACCGTTGACGCCGATCAATACGGATGCTCCACAGCCATCGTCGACTATTTGATGAGCAAAGGCCATAAGACCGTCTACCATATCGCCGGCCCAGTCACTTCACGTGCTGCCGAAAGCCGAGCGCAAGGCTGGCGTGAAGCCTTGGAACAAATAGGCGCGCGCGTACCGAGCATGTATATCGGCGACTGGTGTGCCGACTCCGGCTATCAGGCAGGCGTGGCGCTGGCTCACGACCCGGAATGCACCGCAATCTATGCGGCCAACGATCAGATGGCCTACGGTGCGATGCTCGGATTGGAATCAGCCGGCAAGCGCGTGCCGGAAGACGTAAGCATTGTGGGCGTGGACGATTCGCTGGTCGACGTGGTGCCAAGACTCAACCTCACCACCATGCGCATGCGCAATGACGCCATCGGCGCCACCGCGTTCTCCATGGTCCGCCGTCAATGCGAAGGCGAGAAAGTACCGGCCGGCATCAAAACCGTAATCCCCACCGAACTCATCGAGCGCGGTTCCGTCCGCGACATTAGCTGATTAATGGTATACGGGAAACGAATTCTTGTCGCTTCCCTGTTACTGGGTCGGTGAAGCGCAGCACACGTGCGACCAATTGCAATGGTTGGCTGAAATCGTCGTAAAGGCGCGTCTGGATGCGCGGGTAGAAATCGTCACCCACGATGGGTAGGCCCAGTGAGTTCATGTGGACGCGCAGTTGATGGGTTTTGCCGGTGCGCGGATGAAGCGTGTAGCGGCAGATGGGGGGATTCTCCAGACAGGGACCACCCTCCGGCGCTTCGCGCCACCTCCCGCCAGCGGAAGTAAGTATGAGTTCGCCGCGCTCGATCAGGGTCTCAGCATTGACTGCGCCCGGCTCCTCGAAGGCGGCCAACGTGCCACGCTCCTTGGTGATGTGCGAGCGGCGCAGCAACGGAAACGGACGCGGCGGCTCAGCCTGTGTAATCGTGCCGAATCGCGGTCGACGAATCGGCGCGCACGATGCCAGACATTCATAGACCTTGGTGGCTTGCTTGTTCTGGAACAGCATCTGATACGCTCCACGGCAAGCCGAATCACGCACAAAGACCAGTACGCCCGCAGTCATGCGATCCAAACGGTGGGCCGGTGTGATATCCGGCTCCCCCAGACGCTCGCGCAATCGGATCAGCGCGGTTTCGCGATACCACATGCCGCGCGGCATGGTAGCCAGAAAATGCGGCTTATCCACCACAATGATCCGCTCGTCCTCATACAGCACGTCCATCTCAAACGGAATATGAGGCTCGTCAATAACGTATCGGTGTGGCTTACTCAACGGTGACGGACTTGGCGAGGTTGCGGGGCTTATCCACGTCATAGCCCTTGAGCTTGGCCATATCCATGGCGAACAGCTGCAGCGGCACCACATCCACCAGCGGGCTCATCAGCGTCGGGCAGGCCGGGCGCCAGAACACCACATCAGCATACCGTTCCACATCCGGGTCGCCCTGCTCGGCCACGGCAATGATGTACGCGCCGCGAGCCTTGACCTCCTCGATGCCGGAAATCACCTTGGCGTGCAGCACATTGCGGCCACGCTCCGGCGGCACGATGAACACCACGGGCTCACCCTCGTCCACCAGTGCAATCGGGCCATGCTTCAATTCGCCGGCCGCAAAGCCCTCGGTAAAGGTGTAGGCGATCTCCTTGAGCTTCAGCGCACCTTCCAGCGCCACCGGGTATCCCACATGGCGGCCAAGGAACAGGAAGGAGTTGGCATTCACCATGCGCTCGGCGGCGGCCTGGATGGTCTTGGGCTGCGTGTCGAGCACCCACTGGATCTTGCGCGGCATGTCCTTCAGGGAGTCAAGCACCTGATGAATCTCGTCGCGGAACATCGCACCCTTGACCTGCGCCAGATACAGGCCCAGCAAATAGGCGGCGGTGATCTGCGCCACGAAGGCCTTGGTGGAGGCAACGGCGACTTCCGGGCCGGCGTGCGTGTAGAGCACGGCGTCGGATTCGCGAGGAATGGAAGCACCCTGGGTGTTGCAGATGGCCAGCACTTTGGAGCCTTGTTCGCGCGCGTGGCGCAGGGCCATGAGCGTGTCCATGGTTTCGCCGGACTGAGAGATGGCCACCACGAGCGTGCGCGGGGTCAGAATCGGGTCACGGTAGCGGAATTCGTGCGCGAGTTCGATTTCCACTGGGATGCGCACCCAGTGTTCGATGGCGTACTTGGCCACCTGACCGGCATAGCTGGCGGTGCCGCAGGCCACGACGATGATCTTGTCAATGGCCTTAAAGTCATGCTGGTCGATGCGCACCTCATCGAGGGTGATGTCGCCGTTTGGGTCGAAACGGCCCAGCAGCGTGCGCTGCACGGCGGCCGGATCCTCGTGGATTTCCTTGTCCATAAAGGAATCCCAGCCACCCTTTTCGGCGGCCGAGGCGTCCCAGTCCACGGTGTAGGTCTTCGGATTCTCAATCACATTGCCGTCGAAGTCGGTAACAATGACCTTATCGGCGGATACGCACACGGCCTGATCCTGATCGACTTCCATGGCGCGCTTGGTATATGCCACGAATGCGGCCACATCGGAGCCGAGGAAGTTCTCGCCATCGCCAAGGCCCACAACCAGCGGAGAATCATGACGGGCGCCGACCACGATATCCGGCTGACGGCAGTCGGTGGCCAGAATGGTGAATGCGCCTTCCAACATGCGGGCCATGCGGCGCACTGCCTTGAACAGGTTCGGCTTGCCCTCTTCCGCAATGATCTTGTCCACGATTTTGCCCAGCAGCTTGGCGGCCACTTCGGTATCCGTGGCGGAGGCGAATCGGTAGCCCTCGGCCTGCAGATCAAGGCGCAGCTGGGAGGCGTTCTCGATGATGCCGTTGTGAATGATGGCGACTTTGCCGTCCATACTAGTATGCGGATGTGCGTTCACATCGCTCGGCTCGCCGTTGGTGGCCCAACGCGTATGGCCGATACCCACGGTGGCCAGCGGCATTGGCTTATGTTCGATGTCTTCGACCAGATTCTTCAGACGACCAGCCTTCTTGCGCACGGTCACTTTATCCATGCCAGATGCGGTCAGCGCCACGCCGGCTGAATCATATCCTCGGTATTCCAGACGTTCCAAGCCTTGCAGACAGACCTCCAAGGGCTTGCCGCACGCCGTTTCCACATTTCCCGCATATCCAACGATTCCACACATGGCTCACCAGCCTAGCGGACAAACATTGCCTGAAGCGAATCCAACCCGCCGCCTTTGCAGGATTGGAACATGCGGGGCCCTAGCCGTGCCCCCGCTGGCGGGGACTGTTGGCGGAGCCGACTGGGGGTGGTTCCCGCCATATCAGAGGAACCACCCCCAGTCATGCGTTGCATGACAGCCCCCGCCAGCGGGGGCGCAAAAAACGGTTCCCCTCTTCAGAGGGGAGCCAGAGTGCGGACTACAGCACGTGCTGCAGGAAGTCTTTGAACCTCGGTTCGGTCGGATTGTCGATGATTTCGGGGCCGCCTTTCTCCACGACCACACCACCATCCATAAACACAATCTGATCGGCGACCTCACGTGCAAAGCCGATCTCGTGCGTCACGCACACCATCGTCATACCCTCCTTGGCCAAGGAAAGCATCACATTGAGCACTTCGCCCACCAGCTCGGGGTCAAGGGCGGAAGTCGGCTCGTCGAACAGCATGATTTCCGGCTTCATGGCCAGAGCACGGGCGATGGCCACACGCTGCTGCTGGCCACCGGAAAGCTGTGACGGGTAGTAATCCATACGATCGCCCAGACCGACGCGCTGCAACTCGGCTTCGGCCAGTGCGCGTGCTTCACTCTTGGACTTGTGCTGCACATGCACCGGAGCTTCCATCACGTTTTCGAAGGCGGTCATGTGCGGGAACAGGTTGAAGCGCTGGAACACCATGCCCAAGCGGGAACGCTGCGCAGCGATCTCCTTGTCATCCAGAGTCTGCAGCACATCCTGACCGTTCTTGGTCACATGCTTGTATCCGATGAGTTCGCCGTCCACCTCGATCGAACCGCCGGTCAAAGTCTCCAGCTGGTTGATCAGGCGTAGGAATGTGGACTTGCCGGAACCAGAGGGTCCCAGAATCACCGTCACGGTACCAGGCATAACGGTCAAATCGATACCCTTGAGCACGTGCAGTGGGCCGAAGGCCTTGTGCACCTGCACCGCCTTGACAGCGGGAATCACGGAACCGTCAGCCGCCTTGTGCACGGCTGAGACAACACTGGTGATGTCATTCGTAGTCATAATCGCACTCCCGCCTTATGCATTCAATCCGACAAATGTGGTCTGGTTGAGCTTGTCCACGTCATCCTTCGGCTCACCGTCGGTCTTACCCGGCAATGGCGCCTGCTTGCCCTTGGTGCCCACCGGTCGGGCATCGAAGCCCTTGCCGAAGTGCGCTTCGAGGCGGGACTGGCACACCATAAGGATGGAAGTAATCAGCAGATACCAGAAGCAGGCCACGATCAGCAGTGGAATCGGCTTGTAGATACGGTTGGCGATGGCGTTGGTGGCAACTGCAGTTCGAGGGTGAACGGCACGGCGGTGACCAGCGAGGTGGTCTTCAGCATGCCGATGGTCTCGTTGCCGGTGGGCGGGATGATGATGCGCATGGCCTGCGGCAGCACGATACGACGCATGATAAGCGTGCGGTTCATGCCCAGCGCCTTGGCGGCCTCAGTCTGGCCGGGATCCACGGCTTCAAGACCGGCGCGCACGATTTCGGACAGGTAGGCGGCCTCGTTCAGGGCCAAGCCAATCCACGCCGCATTGAATGCAGTGACCACCACGTTGGAGTCGATACTCCAGAATTTCACTGAGGTAAAGGGAATGCCAAGGCTGATTTTTGGAATCAGCACGGCGAACAGACCCCAGAAGATGAGCTGCGTGTACACAGGCGTACCGCGGAAGAACCAGATGAAGAACCAGCTGACACCGCGCAGCACCGGATTGATGGACTTGCGCATAATGGCGAGAATCACCGACAGGATGATGGCCACGACCATGGAAATCACGGTCAGGGTGAGCGTGTACTGGATACCTTCAAGTACGTTCTCGTTGAATAGGTACTTCCAGACCGTGGGCCAATCCAATCGCGGATTGGTGATCATGCCCTGAATAAGCATCGCGGCGAGCAGCACCACAATCACGGCGGCCACAATCGGGCCGGGGCGCTTGACCGGCAGCGCCTTGATGCGGTTGGGGATGTTCAATCCTTCGCCGTCGACTTCTTTCTTCGCCATAGTTTGGTTCCTTGGGTGTCTTTGGGCAGCCTGGGCTGCGATAGTTGCAACTAGCGTTGAACCTTAGCGCACAGATGGGGCGCCTGTGTTACATACAGTACGCCCCATCTGGATTGCTTGATGTTGATTGACCGCTGTGTACGCTCAGTCGACGGACGGGTTGATCTCGGCCTTGTCCAGAGCGCCGGATTCCACACCCCAGTGCTGGAGAATCTTGCCGTAGGTGCCGTCGTCCATGAGCTTCTGCATGGCCTTCTGCACGGCATCGGTGGTCTGGGAATCGCCCTTCTTGATGGCGATGGCGTTCGGCACGGAGTCGAAGTCCTTGCCGAGCTGTTCCAGCTGGCCCTCGGTCTGGGCGATGGCGTAGCCGACCACCGGGGAATCGGCGAAGAACACGTCGGCCTTGCCGGTCACCACGGCGGTGGTGGCGTCGGTCTGCTGCTTGGAGGACTGGATGGTGATGTCCTTCTTGCCGTCCGCCTTGCACTGCTTGGCGGTCTCGTTGATGGCGTCCTCCTCGACGGTGCCGGTCTCGACGGCGACGTTCAGGCCGCACAGGTCATCCGGGTTCACGTTCTTGAGGTTGCCTTTGGCCACCGCGTAGCCCATGCCGGCGGTGAAGTAGGAGACGAAGTCCACGGACTGCATACGTTCCTTGGTGATGGTGAACGCGGCGATGCCGAGGTCATACTTGGTGCCGATGGCCGGGATGATGGTGTCGAAGTTGGAGGAGACGATTTCGGTGTCCAAACCGAAGATGTTGCCCAGCGCACGGGCGAGGTCCATGTCATAGCCGATCTGGGTCTTGCCGTCAGCGTCGAGGAATTCGGCCGGGGCGTAGGAAGGATTGGTGCCGATGGTGAGCTTGCCGTCCTTGGTCACGGATTCGGGCAGCAGGGCGGCGATGGCGTCGTCCTTCTTCACGGAGCTGACATCGTAGCTGGTGATGGTGGCGGCATCGGAGCCCTTGGCGGAGTCCGTACCGGCATCGGCCTTGTCGGAGGTGCCGCAAGCGGCGGTGGCGAACAGCATGGCCGAGCTCAGCGCCATGGCCATCATGGACTTCAGTTTGGTGGACTGCATAATCGTTTCTTCTTCTCTCTTACGCCGCTTATGCGGCAACGATCAACGGTTAAGCATATTTATACACCACAGTGCATACATATACAAATAGACTCCCGCCGCAGAGCAACGGGAGTCTTCATAGTAACCGAAACTATTCGATGGACGGATTGATCTCGGCCTTGTCGACGGCACCGGAAGAGACGCCCCACGTGTCGAGGATCTTCTTATACGTGCCATCATCCATCAGCTTCTGGATGGCCTTCTGCACGGCTTCGGCGGTCTTGGAATCGCCCTTCTTGACGGCCACGGCCTCAGGGGTCACGCCAACATCCTCGCCGAGGGCCTCGAGCGTATCACCGGTCTGCTTGATGGCGTAGCCGGCAACCGGCGTATCGGCGTAGAAGATATCAGCCTTACCGGAAGCCACGGCGGTGGTCACATCGGTCTGCAGCTTGGAGGACTGGATGTCGATGGCATCCTTACCGTCCGCCTTGCACTGCTCGTTATCCTTGTTGACTTCCTCTTCCTGGGTGGTACCGGTCTGCACAGCCACCTTCACGCCACACAGGTTGGAGGTATCGATCTTCTTCGGGTTGCCCTTCTGCACCACAAACGTGGAACCGGCCTTGAAGTAGGTCACGAAGTCCACGGCCTCCATGCGCTCCTTGGTCACGGTGAAGGAGGAGATGCCGATGTCGTACTTGGAGCCGACGGACGGGATAATCGAATCGAACGTGGAGGAGACGGTGTTTTCCTTCAGTCCGAACACTGCGGCCAGCGCCTTGGACAGGTCGACATCAAAGCCGACCGGGGTCCTGCCGTCCTCGGCCAGGAACTCGGCCGGGGCATAGGAAGTATCGGTGCCGACGGTCAGCGTGCCGTCGCCGGCCACGGAATCGGGCAGCAGCGCGGCGATCTCATCGTCTTTCTTGATGCCGCTGGTGTCGAAGCCTTGCGTGCTGGATGAATCTTTGGAATCAGCAGATTTGGATGCAGTGTCCGCGCTATCGCTCGTGCCGCAGGCGGCCACGGCGATCAGCATGGCGGCGCTCAGAGCTGCGGCCGCAGCGGATTGTATTCCCTTGCTTAGAGACATTGGATTTCCTCTCTCCGGATAGTCAGCTGGGCGGGTATGTTTCCCAGATGGCTCCAGAGATTAGGAGCGTTGTGCTACCAAGGCGTTAATCATGGGCGAAAAAGTCCGCAACGTGGACAAATCAGTGACGCATGTTGGCATAGCGCATGGCGCGCAGGGCCTCGCGCTTGTCCTGCTCCTCACGTAGAGCCTGACGCTTGTCGAATTCCCTCTTGCCTCGGGCAAGGGCGATTTCCGCTTTGACGCGACCGTCCTTGAAATACAGGCTCAACGGCACAATCGTGTATCCCTTGGCCTCGATGCCGCGAGCGAGCTTCGTGATCTGCACGCGATGCAGCAACAGCTTACGCTTGCGCTTGGGCGCATGATTGTTCCATGTGCCGTTCAGGTATTCGGGGATATTCGCCCCCTCAAGCCACATCTCTCCACGGCGATCGATGGAAACGAACGCCTCGGACAGAGACGCGCGGCCTTCGCGCAATGACTTGACCTCAGTGCCGGTCAACGCCAATCCGGCCTCATACTTGTCTTCGATGGCGTAGTCGTGCCGGGCCTTCTTATTCTGCACGATCAGCTTTTCGCCGGCCTCCTTGGGCATGGGTTCCCTCCTTTCGTGGGTGCAACGCAACATATGAGAATATCATGAACCATCTGCACATACGAACAAGGCCCCAAACGGGGCCTTGCATAACGTAATTCGGTACAGCCGGATCAGTGAACGTACCAGTACTGACCGGGATTGTACAGAACGCGCTGGCTGACGATGAACTCGCCCTTGACGTTCATTTCGGAAATCAGAATCGAGTTGCCGTACACGGCTTCCACCACGGCCACGTGACCGTAGTAGCCATCAGCGCCAGCCACACCCGGCGGGAAGGAGAGAGCCGCGCCAACCTGCGGGCTGTGATCCACCCGCAAACCGTATTGGGGAGCGTAAATGTACCACTGGCCGCCATTGTGCAGGAACGATGGCGTGCCGATGCCCATCTCCTTACGCCGGTTGTACGCATACCACGTGCATTGGCCGGCCACATACCGGTTGCCGACATCACCATTCGAGGTGCCCTGTCCCGTGCTTCCGCCGGCAGACGTGCTGCCACCGGAGGGAGCGGACGGAGCAGGTGCGGAAGGAGCAGGTGCGGCCGAACCACCAGTGCTCTGCTGGCCGCTGCTGACCTGGCCGTTGGCGGTTGCCTGTTCCTTGATGTACTGCTGGTTGTAGGAATCCACCTGAGAAGCGATCAGCACGGTCTGCGCGGCCTGCTTCGCCGACTGGGACTTCAGGCTGGACACCATACCGGTCAGTTCATTGCGCCTGGCTTCGCCCTCCTGGCGCAGCTGTTCCAGAGCATCACGCTCATTTTGCGCGGTTTCCGCGGCGCTCTGAGCCGCGGCGGCCTTGTTGTCGGCCTGGGTCTTCAGTGTGGCGATCTGCTTCTCGATCGCGTCCAGACGCTCGCTGCGGTTCATCGAGGTATTAAGCTCGGTGGCCGCTGAGGAGGCAGCATTAGCCTCGTTACGAGACAGTGCGTCACGCGACTGCATCGAGTTGACGAAGTCCTTGGTACTCGAGGCACCAGTGACCACGCTCATAATCTCCGAGGCATCGGAACCATGCTGCTCTTCACGGGCCAATTGGGCCACAGCGGCATGGGCGTCGTCGTAGTCCTTACCGGTTTTCTCGATCTGAGCCTCGAGATCTTCCTTGTCCTTCTGCGCGGCTTCCAGTCTTGAGGCAGCGGCATCGGCTTCTTCCTGAGCCGTGGCGGCGTCGGCATTGGCCTGGGTGACTTTATCCTGCGCGGCGACGATCTTGTTGTTGGTCAGATCATCCAATTCCATGATCTTGTCGGCCAGTTCGGTGCTCGCACCGGCTAGCTGCTGCTTTAGATGGGCTTCACGCTGCACGGATGCGGCATGCTGGCTCTGCGCATTGACCAAATTCGAATAGGTGTTTGCCCGCGCCGGCTGAACAGGGCTGGCCAGCAGCCCGGCCACGCATATGGCGCTGGCCGCGCATGCGGCCAACACTGGCCTCATCGTTTTCGCCTTAGTCATATAAATCCTTTCCGTCGCAATAGACCACACCATAACATGCGAATCTGGGAACGCCACCCGCAGTGAGTGTGATACGTCTTACGCGCGAAGGTACCGTCGCAGAGAAATGGTGGAGGCAATCACCGAAAGCAGCACCGCCCCCACGACCAGGAACGGGGAAATCAGCAGCACGGTCATCTGATTCACGTACGGAATCCAAGTCACTGATTGAGCCAACCACCCGGTGATGAACACATGCACGATTACCGACAACATCACGCAGGAGAGTATCGAACCGATACCGGAAGCGATGGCGCCTTCCAAGATGAAGGGCAGACGAATCGTCCAGTTCGAGGCACCCACGTACCGCATGATTTCGGTTTCAGTGCGTCTGGATGCTGCGGACATGCGAATCGTAGTACCGGTCAGCAGGATGGCCACCAACACCATTACGCCTGCCAGAACGGCCGTGACCGCAGTGGCGCGATTCAGAATGGCGAATACGGGATCGAAGATCTGCCGCTGATCGGTGACGTCTTCCACGCCCTCCTTACTGGAGAGCACTTCGGCGACCACCTGATACTTGGTGGGGTCCTTGAGCTTCAGCCACAGGGAATCCTGCATATCGTCGGCAGTCAGCGTACGACCTTGGAATTCGCCATTCGGGTACTGCTTGGTGAAGGTGTTGTTGTAGAAGTCCTGCTTGCTCACATAGTTGATGTTGGACACCACATCGTTGAGCTCGTCGCGGATGGTCTTCTGCAGTGCCGTGATTTCGGCCGCAGACGGCGACTTACCGGATGCGCAGTTGGCGGACTGGCTCGTACCATCCGGGCACAGCCAAACCACGACTTCGACCTTGTCATACCAATCGCCCTTGGCCTTGGTGATCTGGGCCTGAGTAAGCACGGAAGCGCCGATGAACAGGAATGAGATGAACGTGACCAGCATGAGCGAGAGCAGCATGGACAGGTTACGCCTCAGATTGGTTCCTGTTTCAGACAGGATGAATCGCATACGCATGAGCTACTCCTCCTTGCCTTCGCTGGTTGCACTCTGGGATTCGGCGCTCGGCGGCGCAGGTGGGGCTGGCGGAGCCGGCGGCATAGGCACCTCGTCTGCTTGCACTGACGAGGGCTCGGCCTGGTTCGTCCCTTCGCCGTCGCCGACGGACTGCTGCTCAGGTATCTCACCGGCAACGGACGTCTCCGGCACAGCGAGCGTTTCGGAAACCTCGACTGTCGTACTGCTGACACTTTCCTCGGGATGCAACGAATCGAAAGCCTGGGTGGCTTCGAGGGATGCAGCCTGCTCGTCCAAAGTCAGGCCCTTGCCCCATGTCAACGTGTCTTCCAACGGCGCAAAAGTCTCACCGTAGCGGCCGGTTCGCCCGGAATGCACGGAATTGGCCAGACGTGCGATGCCTTCGGACGGCTCGCCCTCCTCCGGCGCGGCGATGGCGTTGGTCCGGGCATCGGGGATGTGGTTGGCCCTGCCGAATTTAGCTTCGGCCTCGGCATCGGGGAAGTACAGGGCGGAATCGTAGGAACCGTGGGCCTCATCACGCACGATCTTGCCACCGTGCAGTTCGACAACGCGCTTGCGCATCGAGTTGACGATCTCTTCGTTATGTGTGGCCATCACGATGGTGGTGCCGGTACGGTTGATAGCGTCCAACACCTCCATAATGCCCAGCGATGTGGTCGGGTCAAGGTTGCCGGTGGGCTCGTCGGCCAACAGGATCTGCGGGTGGTTCACATACGCACGGGCGATGGCCACGCGCTGCTGCTCGCCACCGGACAGCTCATGCGGATAGTTCTTCTCTTTGCCGGTAAGACCCACGGTGTCCAGCACCTTGGGCACCAAAGACTTAATGGTGGAACGGCGGGTACCGATCACCTCGAGCGCGAACGCCACGTTCTCCCACACGGTTTTGTTGTTGAGCAGCTTGTAGTCCTGGAACACGAAGCCCAGCGTACGGCGGTAATGCGGCACCTGACGGTTGGCGATACGGCGCAAGTCGTTGCCGGCCACACGAATCTCACCGCTGGTGGCCTCCTCCTCGCGCAGCAGCAGGCTCAGCAGCGTGGTTTTACCGGATCCGGATGCGCCCACCAGGAACACGAAGTCGCCACGCTCTATGCTGAGGTTGATGCCATCAAGCGCGGGCCGAGTACCCTTGGGGTAAATCTTGGACACATCGTCCAATGCAATCAAAGCCATGATTACTCCTCGTTCTCGGCAGCACGACGCTGTTCATGACGCCAGCGGATGCCGGCTTCGATGAAGTTGTTGATGTCACCATCGAACACGGCCTGGGTCTGGCTGGTCTCGTAACCGGTACGCAGATCCTTGACCATCTGGTAGGGATGCAGCACGTAGGAACGCATCTGATCGCCCCAGCTGGCCTTGATGTCTCCGGCGAGCTCCTTCTTCTTCTTGGCCTCTTCCTCGTGTCGCAGCACCAGCAATCGGGACTGGAGCACGGCCATGGCGGAGGCGCGGTTCTGAATCTGCGAGCGCTCGTCCTGCATGGTGACCACGATGCCGGTGGGCAAGTGGGTGATGCGCACGGCGGAGTACGTGGTGTTCACACCCTGGCCGCCGGGGCCGGAGGAGCAGTAGGTGTCCACACGGATATCCGTGTCCGGAATGTCAACGTGATCGGTGGCCTCAACCAGAGGCACCACTTCCACAGCGGCGAAGCTGGTCTGGCGGCGGCCCTGATTGTCGAACGGGGAGATACGCACCAGACGGTGAGTGCCGCCTTCCACAGACAGTCGGCCATATGCATAAGGGGCGTCCACCTGGAACGTGGCGGACTTGATGCCGGCCTCTTCGGCGTAGGAGGTGTCCATGACCTTGGCCTTGAAGCCGTTGCGCTCGCAGTAGCGCAGGTACATGCGCAGCAGCATCTGCGCGAAGTCGGCGGCATCCACGCCACCCGCGCCGGAGCGGATGGTCACCACGGCGGAACGTTCGTCGTATTCGCCGTCAAGCAGGGTCTGTATCTCCATTTGGTCGAGATCCTTCTGAATCTCGCCGATCTCGTTCTGCGCCTCGTCCAGGGATTCCTGATCCTGTTCCTCCTGGCCGAGCTCGACGAGCGTCTCCACGTCGTCGATGCGCTGGGATGCGGAAGTCAGACGCTTGAGCTGCGATTCCGCTGCGGAGAGCTTGCTGGTGATTTTCTGTGCGTTGTCAGGGTTGTCCCACAATCCCGGAGCCGCCGCCTGCGCCTCAAGATCCTTGATATCCGCCTTGAGACGGTCCACATCCAACGCCTTGGCGATGGAATCGTACTTGGCGCGAGCTTCGCCAATCGCCTGGGTAAAGTCAAATTCTGCCATCGTGTCTTACCTTAACTGTTGATACTTCGAGTTTTCTTGGATGTCGCGTCCTCGTTGACAGCCTTCGCACATTCCGTAATGGTTCTGGCACCGCGATGTTGTGATGTCGTAAGAGTGTTTCTGCAGCCGATCAGCAGACTTTTCTCGTCACTCCTTCTGCATCAGACGCGCTCAACCGCGGGCGCAAATGTACGAAGGCAACGTCAAAGACCTGCATAGATAGCAGGGACAATCAGGGAGCCAAGCATGGCAACAGCCACGACGATGCACACCACGCGCACAATGGTGCGGCGGCGGTTTTCGCGCTGTTGTCGGCTGTCCTGATATTCACTCACGAGGTCAGCAGTGTACTCACCACTTACGACCGCATGATTTGCCGCCCACGCCGCTTCTGCCGCCCGGACCCCACGGGCCCTGCCCCTGCGCCTTGAGGGTTGCGAGGTGGTGTTTCATGGCCACCAGCATGATATGCGTGTCTTCCAGTCCAAGATGCCGTTCGTTATGGGCTGAATCAAGCGCTCCCTGACGCTTGGCATAAGCATCAAGCGTGTTATCACCATAGGGGTGTTCATCGTTGGGCACCGAGCCAGGATCCCATTGCCTGCTCATGGGCAGGGTATCGATGATGGTGATGCGACCGGCGCGATAGGCTTCGGCGTATCCGGCGACATTTAGCATGAACCAGCTGTGTTCGAAGGTGGCATTGTGCGCCACATATGGCTGTTGGGTCAGGCGCGCGAGCAGACCGGTCTGGGCTTCCGGCCATTCATCGAAAAGCCGATGACCGGCCTTGCTGCTGCGGTCTCGCACATCGATACCTGTGAGTTTGCGAATGAGTTCGTTGCCGAGAGCCGCATTGGCCGGGGGAACACCGAAGTCAAGGCGAGACTGGCCATAGGCGTCACCGGCATCGTAGTAGCCCTGCTCATACGCATAACCGTTCGGCACATCGGTCGGACGCGGACTGACCATGTTCATAAATTCAAAGCCGACATCGATGATGTAGTCGCGAGCCGGATCGGTACCGGTGGTTTCGATGTCGATGCCCATCACCATGTCCACGTCACGTCCCGGCAGGTAGGCATCACGCCAATCCGATTTGGGCTTATGCGCGGCGGCACCAGAACTTGACGAGTCATTGCTAAACAAGGTGACGCTCCCACCCGGTGCCGTTGCACCGGAGAGATTGGCACGAGCCATATCCACCCTACCCGCGTGGCTTTGCTCACGCTTGGCCCTGCGCCGTTCGGCTCTGGCGTTGAGAATCGCCGCGGAGCGGTCTTGGATATCGTCGAGGGCGATATCCACAGTGCCGGCAAAACCGTCCGCACCTTCAGCCTCGGCATCAAGTGTGCCTTGATTGGGATCTGCTGTGGCGCTGGAATACGGTTTGAGCACCGCTGCCATGCCTCTCCCCTGCCGTTCACGACTTACCTTCCACAGGTGCCGGCGCTCCCCCGCATCAAGCAAGGTGTTGATGGTGTCGTTCAATCGCCGATTGACATAAGCCAGTGCGCGTGGCAGACGGTAGGATGCGATGATTCGATCAAAGTCAGTCATGAATGCGGTGTTGCATTGCGCGATGATCGGCTCCAAGCGATCGCGCACGGCGTAGTCGGCTTTGAGTGCATCATGGATGGCTTGAGGGGCCGGATTGTCACCGGCCGTGTGGCCAAGTCCGCCAAACAGGTCAAGCGAACGTACCCACCGCCAGTCAATGGGGTTATCATCCGCGTCCTTGGTCATGACCATCGCCCACTGAGCGATGTCATCTTTGGCGGTCTCAAGCCAGGCGGAATCGGTCATAATGCAAAACCAAGTTCTTCGGCGGCCTCTGTGGGTACCGGATCGTCGCACCAGAGGTCTTCGAGATTTTCGCTGGTGGTTAGCGAACGGATTTCAGCCTTGTCGATGTATAGTTCGCCGCTCAGGTGATCGGTCTCGTGCTGGAAGATACGAGCCGGCCAACCGTGCAGCTGTTCGCTGTGATGTTTGCCGTCTTCATCGTCCCATTCAGCGGTGATGTCAAGCCAGCGCTTACGCACGGCCTGATAGCCATCAAAGCTCAGGCATCCCTCGAAGAAGCTGGTGGTCTTCTCCCCCACCGGCGTGTACTTGGGGTTGATGATCACATGGAACGGGAACTCGGCGATTTCACGCGGATCGTCCTCATCGTCACGCACATGGTCCTCGACTACGGCAAGCGCCAATCCGAGCCCGATCTGCGTGGCGGCCAAGCCCACTCCAGGCGCTTCGAGCATGGTGGTGTGCATGGTGTCGATGAGTTTGGCAAGCGTGCGCTTGGAAAGTTGGCCATTGTAGGCCACGGTCTGCTGGCGCAGCACTGGTTCACCAGCCTGCACGATGGGCAGAATCTGTTCTTTGCCGCCGGATTTAATCAGACGTTCGACATCGCGGTTAAGTTCCAAGTCTACTTTGGCGTTTTTTCCAAACATGTGTTTTCCTTTGCTGCTCCCGCTGGCGGGAGCTGTCGAATGGAATGAGACTGAGGGCGGTTCCATGCGGTTCAGCCTCATCAACCACTCTCAGTCAGCCTGCGGCTGACAGCTCCCGCCAGCGGGAGCAAAGCCGTGGTGTGTTATAGCGCCAGTTCTTCGGCCACGATCTTGGCGAGGCGGGTGCAGACTTCGTCGGCGTAGGCCTGGGTGGCTGCCTCGGCCATCACGCGCACGAGCGGCTCGGTGCCGGAGGGACGCAGCAGCACGCGGCCGGAGTCGCCCAGCAGCTGTTCCTCGTGGGCCACGGCTTCCTGGATGCGCTTGTTGGCGGCGGCGGCCTTCTTGTCGACGTTCGGCACATTGATGAGGGTCTGCGGCAGCTGCGGGAAGTCTGCGGCAAGTTCCTTGAGGCTCTTGCCGGACTTGACGACCTCATTGCACAGGGTCAGGGCAGTAAGGGTGCCGTCGCCGGTGGTGGCGAACTCACGGTTGATCACATGGCCGGACTGTTCGCCGCCGAGGGAGTAATCGCCCTTAAGCATTTCTTCCAGCACGTAGCGATCACCCACGCCGGTTTCCACGGTCTTGATGCCCATGTCTTTCAGGGCGAGCTTCAGACCGAGGTTGCTCATCACGGTGACCACGAGGGTGTCGTGGTTGAGCTTGCCTTCACGCTTCTTGGCGCGGGCGAGGATGCCCATGATCTGATCGCCGTTGACCATGTTGCCGTCTTCGTCCACTGCCAGGCAGCGATCGGCGTCACCGTCGAAAGCTACGCCCATCACAGCATCGGTGGCTTTGACCATGGCCTGCAGCTGCTCGGGGTGGGTGGAGCCGGCGTTCTTGTTGATGTTGTAGCCGTCCGGCGAGGCGTTGATCACGATGACGTCCGCGCCTGCGCGACGCAGCGCTTCGGGGGCCACCACGGAAGTGGCGCCGTTGGCGCAGTCGGCCACGATCTTCAGGCCCTTGAGCGGCTTGGGCTGGGTCTGGTCATCGTTCAGCGGCGCGATGGTGGAAACCAGATGGTCGATGTACAGGTTGGTGGCGGTGGTCTGGTCGTGGCTCACGCGGCCCACGCCGGCACCGGTCGGGCGGTCCCAGTCCTGGCCGAGCACGGCCTCGATGTCGTCTTCCTTCTGGTCGGGCAGCTTGAAGCCGCCGCGTGCGAAGAACTTGATGCCGTTGTCGGGCATCGGGTTGTGGGAGGCGGAAATCACGGCACCCATTTCGACGTTGAGCACGCTAGTCAGGTAGGCCACGCCAGGAGTGGGGATGATGCCGGCATCGATCACGTCGAAGCCGCCGGCAGACATGCCTGCGGACAGCGCGGAAGCCAGGAAATCACCGGAAACGCGGGTATCACGGCCCACCAGCGCACGGCGGCGGCCCTCGGGCTGGTCGTCCTGCGTACCGGCGTCACCGAGCACACGCACGGCGGCGTCGCCCAGATCCAGCGCCAGTCGTGCGGTCAAATCCCTATTGGCCAGTCCTCGTACGCCATCGGTTCCAAACATGTTCGGCATAATGAAGTTCCACTCCTTGTATCGCGTTACCCGCACCATCGTAGTCGCTGCGCTCCACCCCAAACACCAACCCAACGAAAAACCGCCACGGAATCTGCGCCGGGGGTCCATCAGCGAAGCAAATCATCGGATCAACCGAGGAAACACCCCACTGAACAACCCTCAGCGAGGCAAAACCACGAACCAGTCGAAAATTCACCCCGCTCACAGCCCCTCAGCAAAGCAAAACCTCGAGCCGATTGAGGATGTACCCCACTGAGCAGTCACCAGCGAAGCAAAACCTCGACCAAACCGAGGAAACACCCCACTGAACGGCCCTCAGCGAAGCAAAACATCGAGCTAACCGAGGGGCCACCCCGCTGAGCAGCATGGTGTGCAATGCCGTAAATCTGTCATCATCGCCGACAGCCACCTCCTCGATAGTGGACAATGCCTGTGCTCCAGTCAGCAATCCCATTTCTCGCAGCGCATCAGCGTATGACATCAATCAATAGGTTTTGAGGCCTAGATCGATGGTGAGCACGATGCCGGCGATGACAGCGGCGGCGCGCATGATATTCGCGGGGATTTTGCGGGTGATGGGCGGCGCGATGTAGCCGCCGATAAAGCATCCGATGCATAGCATGATGGCGGCCGGCCAATCGACCGCACCTTGAATGATGAATACCGCCGAAGCGCTGATGTTCGCTCCGGTGCCGATGAGGGTTTTCAACGCGTTGATTTTATGGAATGGGCCGATTTTTGCGGCGTCAAGCACGGCGAGAGCGCAGGTGCCAGCACCTGCACCGAGGTAGCCGGAATAGATGGCGACGGCGACCACGCCCAGCCACACCCACCAAGAGTCTTGGTTCATAGGCTGCACAAGTTGTTCCGGTAGGCGGTGAGGCGCGGCGACCGATGAGGCGGCACCGGAGTCGGCGCTAGAAACGGCAGTGCTATCAGCTCCAGCAACCCCAGCCGGGTCGTCAGAGGCAGCGGAATTGGCGCAAGCCCGTTCGGCGGCGTCGGTAGCCTCGATGTGCTTGAGCTGTGCGGTAGCGTCTGCAGCGGCTTGCTTGGCCTTTATGGGAATGAGTTCGCTTCGGTTTTGATGGTATCCGTCAACATGTCGCTCTCAGCGCATACAGCCATCTACACGATGGATGGCAGTGGCAACCTAATGATGCTTACTGCCCTTGAGTTCTGACCCACTTGTTCTTACCCATGTTTTTGATACCCCATTGGGTCAAGTCGTTTTTCTGTGCTCGGCTGACGGCTGGTGGAACACCGAAATGTTGTTTCCACGCTCGGCTGAATGAGAATGGGGTGTCGTAGCCGGCGATTTTACTTATTTCGGCGATGCTCATGTTCGTTTTGCTTAATAGTTCGCCGGCTTTTGCCATTCTTGAGTGGATGATGAAATCGTGTGGACTGACTCCCATGTCTTCACGGAAGATCTTGTTGAGTTTGGTACGGCTGATGTAGAGGCGTTCGGCGAGTTCCTTGACGGTGATGCCGTCGCTGACATGGTCGTTCACGAGTTGGATGGCTCGTTGGACGATGTAACTGTCGGCCGGCTCCTCCTGTTTGGACGCCTGATGCGAGTTCTGTTGCAGGCATGCGAAGATGCGGAGCATTTCGGCTTGAATGATCAGGCCGCTTCCTGCGGCCCTGTCGGCATGGGTGAGAACCGTATCGATGTTATCCCAGATCGGAGTGGCATCTTCGAGGGTGAGCACGTAATGTTGGCCGTCGAATCCGCAGGATTCCAATAATTCAGGAACATCCTCCCCGAGGAAACAGATCCACCAGTAATCCCATGGTTTTATCCCGTCGGCCTGCCAGAATGTGGTGACGCCGCGCGGTACGAGAAAACACTGGTTTTCGGAGACGATCTGCTGCTCGTTGTTGATGTTGTAGACGCCGGCCCCGCTTTTGACGAAGTGGATCACGTTCACCGCACGTTCGCCCGGCCCCCACATGTTGTAGGGGACGCAGTCTTCTTTCCCTGCTTCCAGGAAGGTGAGTGCGGGCAGGTTGAGATGATGTTCGATCTTCTTCAGCATGGTCGGCGTCTCTCTTCCACGGCACAGTGGTTAATGGACTCTGTTTTAGATGGTTAATCCTTCCCGTTGGATGCTTCCCAACCAGTTGAGGGAAGGTTTCGGCTGTCGTTCGAATGTTGTCCTGTTCACTGCGATGAGTCCGAACGTGGGATCATAGGAGCCCCATTCGTAGTTATCGAGGAGACTCCAATGTATGTAGCCCCGTACATCCGCCCCGCCTTCCATGACCTCATGTAATGCCTGCAATGCGCTGGTCGTGTAACGGATACGCTGCCGGTCGTCGTCGGTGGCTAATCCGTTTTCGGTGACGACGAGCGGCGTATGCTCGCCAAGCTCCCAAGTTTTTGCCGCGGCTTTGCCCAAGGATTGGGGATAGTATTCCCAACCGTTCTTCGTCATCTCCAATCCGTCTGGCGTCGGTACTGGACCGTTCTCGTCGATGAAGAACCTTTGATATGCTTGCACGCCGATGTAATCGTCTCCGGCTGCTGGGGTGATGAAATCATCCACACGGTTCTTGGCAAATGATGCGGCATCGGCGTCGGTGCCGGGAAGTGCTTCATAGGTGATGGTTGCGGGGCTCCATCCGGTCTTTGCCTGAAGATCCGACAGGAGTGCTCTTGTCTTCTGGTGTGCTTCGATGAGCGTATCCCTGACCTGCGGGTCGACGGGAGGAAGATAGGGGATACGGGGATCAGGGCCGGGCTTGACGTTTTTGTCCTGCGCGACCATGTTGGGTTCGTTGATGGTGCAGATCCAGTTGACGTCTTTGAGGATTGGTTTTACGGTTTCCACGTATTTGAGGAACAGTTCGACCGCATCCCCGGCCTTCCAGCCTCCGTTATGGGTGAACCAGGCGGGGTTGCTGAAGTGGTGGAGAGTGACGAACGGTTCCACTCCCCTGTTCTGGCATGCTTCAATCATCCGGCGATAGTGTAAAAGTTGCGCGTTCGAGATTACGCCTTGTACGGGTTCGATGCGCGCCCATTCAAGAGAGAACCGGTATGTGTTCAATTCTGCGTCGGCGAGCAGTTGGATGTCTTCCTCGAACCGGTTGTAACTGTCGCATGCGTCGCCCGAAGGTTCCTTGATGGTCGTATCCGGCGCATACTCCTTCTCCCACAGGTCGGAGGCGACGTTGTTTCCTTCGATCTGATGTGCGGCAGTGGCCGCTCCCCAAAGGAAGCCGGAGGGGAAAGTGATGGTGGTCATGATGGTTGCTGCTTTCTAAAAGAGTTCGGTTTATTGTTTGACAGCTCCGGCGGACAGACCGTTCTGCCAGTATTTCTGCAAGGACAGGAATGCGATGATCAAGGGGATTATGGCGATGAGCGACCCCATGAGAACCAGATTGTTCGGCGTTGCATAGTACATGGAGTCCTGCCCCAAACGCAGCCACACGTTCAAGCCGACCGTCAACGGGAACTTGTTCGCATCGGACAGCATGATCAACTGCAGGAAGTAATTGTTCCAAGCGCCGACCAAAGCGAACAGGAGTACGGTCACGAAACCGGGTGACAGGAGCGGGAACGCGACCTTCCAGAACACCTGCCAGGAGTTGGCTCCGTCCAGCTTAGCCGCTTCCAGCAGGCTGACGGGGATGGATGTTTGGGCGAAAATGATCATCAGGTATAAGCCGAATGCGTTCGACAGTTGCGGGATGATGACGCTCCACATGGAGCCCACCAAGCCGATGTTCGAATACATGAGGTACAGGGGGACGGTGATGATGCTGCTCGGAATCGACATGAACGCCAAGGTGACGGTCAGCAGGAGTTTCCGTCCGGGGAATCTCATGGTCGCGACTGCATATCCAGCGAACGTGGCGAAGATCGTGGAACCCAGTCCGGCTGCGACCGCGTACAGAATCGTGTTCCACAGCCATTTGACGTAGATGCCGTCCTGGAAGGTGAACGTGTCATGCAGGTTCTGAAGGAACGCGTTCTGGGATGCGAACCAGAGTCCGAACGAGCTGAACAATCCCTCATTCGTTTTCGTGGATGAGAACAGCAGCCAGATAAGCGGGATGAGACAGTAGAGGACCATGAGCGCCATGAGTACATGGACGATCACGTTCATGATCTTCTGCATGGTCGTCAACTGGATTTTCTGGGCTTTGGCTACACGGGTTCGATGGTCTTCCAACGCTAGTTTCAGATTGCGTTTATCCTGACGTTTACGGATTACGGTTTGAATCGAAGCGGTCATCTTTACTTCTCCTCCCAACGATTTCCACCGATACGCACAACCGCGACGATGAGCATCGTGATTACGCCGACTATCAGGGATACGGCGGCCGCGTAGTTGATGTCATTGCCGGCGAACGCGAGATTGTAGCTGTACATGTTCGGGGTGAACGAACTGTTGATGACACTGGAGGACATGTTCTTCAACGTGCTTGGCTCGTTGAACAACTGGAATGCTCCGATCAGGGAGAACAGGAGCGTCATGATCAGGGTTCCCTTGATTTGAGGGATCTTCACGGACCAGGCGATACGGAATTCCGATGCCCCATCGATTCGCGCGGACTCATACAGTTCTTCTGGAAGCACCTTCAATGATGAGTAGATGATGAGCATGTTGTAACCCACATACACCCAAGTGGTGATGTTCGCGATAGCGAACAGGATGAGTTTCCCGGAGAACAGGTCCGGCGCTGGTAATCCGATGGCGCGGAAGAACTGACCAATCAGCCCGTATCTGTCGCCGTAAATGTAACCCCACATGAGGGCGGCGACCACGCCGGGCACCGCATACGGGAGGAACAGGAGAATCCGCGGCAACGCCACATGCTTGATACGCTGTGAATCCAACATCAATGCGAGAATCGTCGCACAAATCAGCATGAACGGCACTTGGATTATGAAATACACGCTGACTTTGGTGAAACCGTTCCACAACTGAACGTCCTTGAACGCCGTCAGATAGTTTTCAAAGCCGACGAACTGTGTGCCGCCTACCATCCGGGTGGTGAACAGGCTCAAATACACCGAGTAGAGCATGGGGATGATGGTGCCGAACAGGAACGCCAACGTGTACGGCAGGCAGTACACCCATCCCATGTATTGCTGTTTTGGTTTTCTAACCATGGGTAACTCCTTTAAGGGAATTGGAGGAGGGCGGGCGTCTCCCTCCGAGGAAGAAGGAAGAGGAGAAAGGACGCCCGCCCACGATTAACGCAGGTCACTTCACTGTGACCATGAATCCTTGTTTTTCCGCATAGTTCTTGATCGCGTCACTGTATTTGCCGGCGGTCGTGGCGACGTCTTCCTTGGCTTCCAGACCGGGTGCCATCACATCAGTGAACATCGTGTCCAATTGGACTCCGAACGGCAGATACTCCCAGTCGCTGTTGATGTTGTCCGCCGCTTCGAAATACAGTTTGCTGACATTCTGACCGAAGTACGGGTCTTCTTCGCCTTCTCCATAATTGTCGCGGAAGCTCTTGGCGGCCATGAAGAAGAAACCGTTGTTGGAATCTTGGAACGCTTGAATGGATTCCTCGGATGAATTGATCCAGTCAGCGAATGCGATAGCGGCGGCGCGTTTGCTCGGATCGGTGGCGGCGGTTACACTCAGTACGGAACCTGCGCCAGTGGTGACGCTTTTTGCACCCTTCTCCCATGAGGGCAGCTGATATACCTTCCATTTGCCTGACTGGGAGGGGAAGCTGGAGCGGATGAGATTGCCTCGCCATTCTTCATCGATCCAGGAAGCGTATCGTCCGTTGTTCATATCGCGGTTGAATTCGTCCGTACCACTGTTGACCGGTTCTAGCACACCGTCCTTAATGCACTTGGTGAGGAATTCGTCTACGCTCTTGGCTTTGTCGGAGTCGAAGTCAAGGGATAGGGAGGTGTCGGAGCCCACTCCCCAGATCTTGGCGCCGGCTTCCCGATAATAGTTGGACCAGTATTTGCTTTGGCCAAGTTCCAGATAGCTCATGTACAGGTCGGGATTCTTCTCATGCAACTGCTTGCCGATCTCATAGAATTCATCCCATGTGGTCGGTGTTTTCAACCCATACTGGTCGAGGATGTCCTGACGAACATACATGACCATGGGTGCGATATCCTGCGGAATCGCATACAAGCCGCCAGCCAGATGAACACCTTTCCATGCGGCGTCCAGATACTTGTCTCCCAAGTATTTTTCGAGACTGTCGTTCTTGAAGTTCAACAATCCGCCGGTCATGGCGAACTGGCCGTAACTGTCGTAACCGAACTGGACGACCTCGGGCACTCCCTTTTTGGCGGTGATGGCGTTCTGTAGTTTCGTATTGAAGTCGGAAGACGAACCGGGGTTTACGAAATCAATTTTGATATGCGGGTATTTCTTTTGGAATGCTTCGACGGATGCTTTCATCGCATTGTAGGAGGGTGCCCAGAACGTCAGCTCTACCGTCTTGCTGTCATCGGTCAGGGCTTTCTCGACGTCCTCGGCGGTGATTCCTTCCGCGGTTCCGCTTCTGTTGGTGTTCGCTGAACCACAAGCGGAAAACCCTAGAAATAGTGCGGTTGCACTGATTATTGAGCATGCTTTCGCCCACTTGCTGACCATGATTTCTCCTTCGAGTCCTTACGTTGTGCTGTTGTTGGCTCAGTTGTCTGGATGGTTTCCCAAGTTTCTCTGCTTGATCCCCGTCCATGGCTCCAACGATATACGAATGATTTCACGGGACCGGCGGAGGATGCATTTCCGGTATGGATTTCTTTCAAAATGGTATGCAATCCTCGTCAGGAGGGTCAGTCAGCAGCTCGACAGGAAATAGCGGCATTCAAGTATCAAAGATCTCATTTTTTGCGAAGATAAACGAGGCTGCAGGATTGCCGGCGGTCAAGCCGTTGAATACCAGGACTGAATTCAAATCGGCAGCAAACTGCGCTTCAACGGTAATCCACGAAAATATGCCTGATCTTGGAACCGTTGCAAAGGCAAGCACATCCCTTGCTTTTGCAACGGTTACCTGAATCTTGTTCTCTCTTGTAAAGAGCGTTATGAACGTAAGAAAACAATTGCGGGGGGCTTGTTTTACTGACCTGTCTGGTCAGCGCCCTTAGTCTGGGTGCTCCCGCATTCGCAACCGCTGAAGACACTCCAACCGGCACCGAGCCGACATTGATCGCGATGGCCGGAAGTATATCGACAACATCGGTAGTGGACTTCCGTGGACGCATGTACGAGATGAGCCAACCAGAATACGGGTACTCGGCCAAAGTATCCGTTGACCAGTTCGCGAATTCAGTCAATGCCTCGAACCCAGGCATCTACGAGATCCCCTTGGTTCACACTGACGCCAAGGGGCGTCTATGGACCACAAACCAAGGCTCCGAAGAACAACTGCCCATGCTGGACGGCGTCAAGCTAGCCCCCAATAAGGCATACGGAAGCTACACCGGAAGCGCATCTCTGCCTATCACCGACAAAGACGGGCTTCTAGCAATGATCAGCGGGCTCAGCAGAATCAGCACCGGTGCGGCGAATTCAAAGACACTTGGGTCAAGTTTGAGCAACAAGAACGCGCCGGCCACACCGCCGAACGCACCGATGGTCACGTAAGGAATCGCGCGGAGCGACTGGCCTTTGAGCTCGCGGCGGGCACCCATAACGCCACCGATGCCAGTGCCCACCACACCTACGGTGTTAGAAGCGTTTGCCAGTACAGGCGGAATACCGAAGGCGAGTAACGCCGGATATGAGACCAGCGACGATGCGCCCACCGCATACCCCACGAATCCCGCACCGACTCCAGCCAGCAGAATCAGCAGCAGTGAGGTAATGGAAAACCCGCAATCATTCCCCGTATCCTTCCGCTCGTCGACCGGTACATTGCCGGCCTTGAGTGAGAATACGCTGTTGGGGATTGGTTGCGGGTTTTATGTTGGAATGTGGACGAGGTTTCTCGCGGAAGGGGCTCCCCTCAGAGAGGGGAGCCAGAAATCAGAGGGCCTCGTTGTATTCGCGGACCTTGAGGGTGCGGTGGGAGGAGGCCACGTTTTCGACGATCAGACGCTTCAGGGCGTTGTCGGCGGCAATGTGTTCCTCAAGCCAGGCGTCACCAAGCTTGGTCAGCGTGGCGGGATCGGCGTAGCCCGGGTACAGGCCGTTGAGCAACGCCTCGGCCATGTGATAGGTCTTGTTGGCCCAGACCCAGTCAACGGTCTCGAAATACTTGGCGGCAAACGGCTCGACCAGATCGGCTCGCGGAGTGGCGGAGAAGCCACGGGCCACGGCCTCAAGCTGGGAGTTGGTCAGTTCGTCGTTGTGCAGCGCCTGGTCCCAAGCCCATTCCTTGGCCTCAACCGTGGCCATCGAAGCGCGAGCGCCGTAAGCGAACTCACGGTTTTCAGTGGTGTCCTTCTTGGCAAGCTGCGCGTCCACGTCCTCGTTGGTCATCTCGTTGACGGAGGTGAGCGACTGGATGATGGTCCATGTGAAGTTGTTGTCGATATCCAGACCGTCCAGCGTCACGGTACCGTCCAGCAGACCACGCGCATTGGCGGCGAATGCCGCGTCACCCTCTTCGCCATAGCCCAGGTACGCGGTGGCAAGTTGGAACTGGGTGTCCGAACCGGCTTCGGCGGCGTTGGCCAGCGTCCACAGCTCAGCGGCCACGTGGCGCAGCACCTCCTCGCGACGTGCGGGGGCCACATAGTGGTGGGCGGTGGTGCTCATGCAGGCCAGTGCATAGCGGAAGGTGGTGGATTCGGTTTCCGTGGCCAGCAGACGCAGGGTCATGTCCACGAAGCGTTCGGCCGGGAATTCGCCGTCACGGGTCATATCCCAGAAGGCGAGCCAGGTCACGGCGCGGGCCAGAGCATCGTCGAAACGCTGCAGGTTGGCTTCGGCGAAGGCCTGAGACTCGACATCGAAGCGAATCTTGGTGTAGGTCAGGTCATCGTCGTTAATCAGCACGAAGGCCGGGCGCTGCTTGCCGGCCGCGGCTTCGACGATGGTGGTCTCGCCGTCCACATCGAGCTCGAACTGTTCAGTGCGCACGATCTTGCCGGTCTCGGCATCTTCGTTGTAGAAACCGATGGCCAGACGATGCGGGCGCAGCACCGGGTACTCGGCCGGGGCGCTCTGGGTGAGCTTGAGCTCGGCGATGGTGCCGTTGGCGTTCGTCTTAATATCGGCGGCGATCGTGTTGATGCCGGATTCCTCGAGCCACTTGGCGCTCCAGGCCTTCAGGTCACGGCCGGAGGTCTTCTCCAGCTCGCCCAGCAGGTCGGCCAGCGTGGCGTTGGAATAGGCATGGCGGATGAGGTAGTTGTGGATGCCTTCGAAGAAGCGCTCACGGCCCACGTAGAACACCAGCTGTTTCAAGACGGACGCGCCCTTGGCATAGGTGATGCCGTCGAAGTTGACGTAGGTGTCGTTGAGGTCATTGATCGGGGCGACGATCGGGTGCGTGGTGGGCAGCTGATCCTGACGCAGCGCCCAGCTCTTCTCGCCGGAGCAGAAGGTGGCCCAGGCATCGTGCCATTCGGTGGCCTCGGCGGTGGCCAGCGTGGAGGTGAACTCCGCGAAGGACTCGTTGAGCCACAGGTCGTTCCACCACTTCATGGTCACGTAGTCACCAAACCACATGTGAGCCAGCTCGTGCAGCACGGTGACCACGCGGCGCTCGGCCAGCGCATCGGTCACCTTGGACTCGAACACGTAGGAGTCGCGGATGGTGACCATGCCGATGTTCTCCATGGCGCCCGCGTTGTATTCAGGCACGTAGATCTGGTCGAACTTGGCGTACGGATAAGGCACGCCCCAGGTCTTGGCGTAGAACGCGAAGCCCTTCTTGGTGATGTCGAACAGATAATCGACGTCCTTGGAGAAGGCCTCGGCCAGGGACTGGCGGCAATACTGGGCCATCGGCACGGTACGGCCATCCTCGTTAAGGTATTCGGTGTGCCATTCGGCGTACGGGCCGGCGCAGATGGCGGTCAGGTAGGAGCTCATCACCGGGGTCGGCTGGAAGTCCCAGAGGCGGGTGCTTTCGTTCGGCTTATCGCCAAGTGTGCCGTCCAGGGTTTCGCGCGGATCGTCCTCGATGGTGGCGACCGGCATGTTGGAGGTGACGATCCAGCTGGCGGGAGCGAGCACCTTGAAATCGAAGGTGGCCTTCAGGTCAGGTTGGTCGAACACGGCGTAGACGCGGCGGGCATCCGGCACCTCGAACTGGGAGTACAGGTAGATGTTGCCATCGGACGGGTCGACCGAACGGTGCAGGCCTTCGCCGGTGTTGGAGTAGCGGCACAGCGCCTCGACGGTGACCTCGTTCTTTTCCTTCAGATCCGTAAGCTCAATGCGGTTGTCCTGGAACGCCGTAGCCGGGTCCAGAGACTTGCCATTGAGCTCGATGGCGGTGACCTCATCGGCAATCAGGTCAAGGAATGTCGATGAACCAGGCTTTGCATTGAAGCAGATCAGCGCCTTGGAACCGAAGTTCTTCGGGCCAACCGTCAGGTCAAGGTCGACATGATAGTGAATCGGTGCCTCAACGATGGCCTTGCGTGCTTCGGCCTCGACACGAGTGAGATTGGAACCGGGCATGACTTCAATTACTCCTTACGGTCGTCCCTGGATAATCCTGATCAGTTGTTGTCTACGATTTCGACGTCTTGAGCGATGTCGGCCACGACAGGCACGATCATCGGCTTACGGTGAAGCTGACGGGCAACCCATCCGCCGAGTGTACGACGCATAATCTGCTGCAGCTTGTAGGTGTCGCGAGTGCCCTGCATCATCGCGTCGTTCAGCTGTTCGACAACCTGGTGACGCACCTTGTCGAACTCGCTTTCGTCCTCTGCCACGGCGTTCAGGTAGATCTTCGGGCCGGTGACGACCTCGTGGTTATCGGTGTCGACCACCACGAACGCGGAGACGAAGCCCTCGGTGCCGAGGATGCGGCGCTTCTCCAGCTCCTCGTCGGTCAGCTCGCCGACGGAATCGCCGTCGACGTACACGTAGCCGCACGGCACGGAGCCGACGACCGCGGCCTTGCCGTGGTAGAGGTCGACCACGTCGCCGTCCTCGGCCAGCACCACGTTCTGCGGGTCGACACCGGTCTTGACGGCAATCAGTCCGTTGGCCACCAGATGGCGGTTTTCGCCGTGGATAGGCATGGCGCACTTGGGCTTGACGATGTTGTACATGTACAGCAGCTCGCCCTCATTGCAGTGACCGGACACGTGCACGGCGGCATTGTCGCGGTTGACGACCTTGGCGCCGAGCTGCACCAGCTTGTTGATGACCTTGTAGACGCCGTGCTCGTTACCCGGAATCAAGGAGCTGGCGAGAATCACCGTGTCGAACTCATTGATGTGGATGTCGCGGTGGTTGCCGTCGGCGATACGGCCAAGGGCGGCCATCGGCTCGCCTTGGGAGCCGGTGCACATGTAGACGAGCTTGTCGTCCTGAATGTCGTTGGCCTTCTTGAGGTCCACAACGGTGCCTTCAGGAATGTGCAGATAGCCAAGATCGGCAGCGATGGACATGTTGCGCACCATCGAACGGCCGACAAACACGACCTTGCGGCCGTACTTGTGGGCGGCATCCACCACCTGCTGCACGCGGTGCACATGGGAGGAGAAGCTGGCGACGATGATCTTGCGGGTAGCCTGCGCAAATGCCTGGTCAAGAGCCGGACCAATGGAGGTCTCCGGCTTGACGAAGCCAGGAACCTCGGCGTTGGTGGAATCCATCATCAAAAGATCCACACCCTTTTCGCCGATCTTGCCGAACTCCACGAGATCGGTGATGCGGTGATCGAGCGGCAGCTGGTCGAGCTTGATGTCGCCCGTGTCAATCAGGGAGCCGGCTGGGGTCTTGACGTAAACGGCCAGGGCATCCGGGATGGAGTGGGTGACGTTGACGAATTCGAGGTCGAACGGACCCACCTTGAGCTTGTCGCGGCCGGAGACCTCCACCTTGGTGGGGTTCTGGCGGTGTTCCTTGCACTTGGCGTCCACAAAGGCAAGAGTCAGTTTGGAACCAATCAGTGGAATATCCGGGCGCAGCTTCAGCAGGTAAGGCACGCCACCGATGTGGTCTTCATGGCCGTGGGTGAGCACCAGGGCGTCAACCTTGTCGAGACGGTTCTTGATGTAGCTGAAATCAGGCAGGATGAGATCGACACCCGGCTGCTCCTCTTCAGGGAAGAGCACGCCGCAGTCGATAAGCAGCAGGTGACCGTTGTATTCGATCACGTTCATGTTGCGGCCGATTTCGCCCAAGCCGCCGAGCGGCGTGATGCGCATGGAGCCCTTGCGGTACTTCGGCGGGGCGATCAGCACGGCATCCTGCTGGGGAGCGGTGGCCTGCTGGGTGGCGTTGATCTTACGAGACGGCGTGCGGCTGTTGGAACCGTTGGCCTTGCTGTTGCGGGCGGAACCGCGACGACGAGAGTTGGAGCTTTTGGTTGTCTTTGTTTTCTTCTGTTCTGTTGCCATAACTTCTTAATTGTTTTCTTGAGTGTTGCTTCCGCTCTGTCATGCGGAAGCGGCGGGATGGCAACCCGTATGCAGGGGCTTAGAGCAGTCCGGCGGCGCGCATGCCCTCTTCAGCCTTGTCGAGCTGAGCGGCATCGGGGCCGATATTCGGCAGGCGCATGGTGGTGGAGGGAATAACTCCTCTGACCTTCAGCGCGGCCTTGGCCATGACGGCCTGATAGCCGTCGCCATTGAGCGCGTGGACAAGCGGGGCAAGCTGATTGGCAAGACGGCGGGCGGTGGTGATGTCGCCTCGATCAAATGCCTGGACAAGCTGCTGCATGGGGTTGGAGGCGACATGGGCAATCACCGAAATGATGCCGACGGCGCCAATGGAAAGGAACGGCAGGAACAAGCCGTCATCGCCGGAATACCAGGCGAGGCCGGTGCGCTGCTGCTTCTCCACTGCGGCTGCAAGATCGCCGGTGGCGTCCTTGACGGCCTTGACGTGTTCGAGTTCGGCCAAACGGTCGTAAGTGTTGACCTTGACCTTCAAGCCGGTACGGCCGGGAACGTCATAGACGATAATCGGCTTTTCTGCGGATTCGTCGACGGCCTTGTAATGGCCGACGATACCGTCCTGCGAGGGGCGGGAATAATAGGGCATGACGACGAGCACCGCATCGGCGCCCGCTTCCTGAGTCTGCTCGACCATACGCACGGTATGAGCCGTGTCATTGGATCCAGCACCGGAAATCACCGGAACGTCAACGACTTCCTTGACCGCCTTGACCAGATTAACCTTCTCGTCCATGTGGGTGACCGGCGATTCACCAGTGGTGCCATTGACCACCAGACCATCCGCACCATCGGCGACGAGCTGCTTGGCGAGCTTCTGCGCAGCATCGAAATCGACACTGCCGTCGGATTTCATAGGGGTTACCATAGCCGGCAAAATGCGGCCAAAAGGCGCTGGGTCAAGAAGATGCATGTCATGCTCACTCATAGTGTTCACCGTACTTCCCAATGTGGACTCTTACGTTACGTACCATTATGGCCGGCAGTCGCCAGTCAATCGTTCGTCACGTCTTGACTGGCGACTACCGCCGGCTTACAGATCAAGGAAGTGATCGAGGCCGATGGTCAGGCCAGCAGGGGCGTCAGTGGCGAGCTTGCGAACGGCAAGCAGCACGCCCGGCATGAAGCTGGTGCGGTCGAAGCTATCGGCACGAATGGTGAGTTGCTCGCCGGCGTTGCCGAACAACACTTCCTCATGGGCGTTGAGGCCGCGCAGGCGCACGGCATGCACGTGAATGCCGTCGACCACCTGACCGCGTGAGCCGCCGTCGGTTTCGGTGGCATCCGGCACGAGAGCCATACCGGCGGCCTTGCGCGCTTCGGCGATGCCATGGGCAGTGTGGATGGCGGTGCCAGAGGGGGCGTCTACCTTGGTGGGGTGGTGCAGTTCGATGACTTCCGCGGATTCGAAGTATTTGGCGGCCTTGGTGGCAAAGTAGTCGGCCAGCACAGCGGAAATCGCGAAGTTGGGGGCGATGAACACCTTCTGGGTTTCGGGCTTGGGCCCGCCCGCGATGGCTTCCTTGACCTGGGCGAGCTTCTCATCAGTCCAGCCAGTGGTGCCGACCACCACATCCACACCTTGGCCAATCAGGGTAAGTACGTTGTTCAGGCTGACGGACGGTACCGTGAACTCGACCACGACATCAGTGTTGTCGGGGGCGATTCGGGTCAGGTCGTCGCCGGCGTCCAAAGCAAGCGCCAGCTGTGTGTCTGCGGCGTTGTTCACTGCTTCGACCACATACGAGCCCATACGTCCTTTGGCACCGACCACCGAAACCTTGATCATTCGTACTCCCTGCTTCTTGTTAACGCTGTTATTCAACCGGCAATCAGCCTATCACCAGCAAGGCCTCGCGCCAATACCCGCGTCCACCTACACACGCCGTTTGGCCAGCACCCAACCAGCCAAGGCCAGCGGTACTGAAGCCAGCGTGAATAGGAACGGCAGCATCATGCCGACATGCGGGCTGGAGGCGTCGAGCACAATGCCAGCCACGGATGAGCCGATTGATGTACCGACCGTGCCTGCGGTGGTCACCCAGCTCAGGCCTTCGGTCAGGGATTCGGGCGGCACCAAATCCTTGACGATGAGGTTGCCGGTGGCGAATGTTGGCGAGACCACAAGTCCGGCCAGAATCTCCATGGCGCCCAACAGGATGAGGTTGTCCATGGTCAGGCGGAAGAACACGTATCCCACAGTCAACAGGCTGAGGAACATCACCATATGTGCCCAATGGGAACCCTTGATCTTCCGCGAGCCGAAGACCAGTGCTCCGATGCAGGAGCCGACTGCGAACATGGCCAGCTGCAGGCCGAGGAAAGGCTCTAGCCCCATGGATTTCATCGTGGCGGTAATCGACACGTCAAAGGAGGTAAAGCTCATGTTGAATACGATGAACACGGCCAGCAGAGGCAACACACCGGCATAGAGCAACACACTCTTGGGCTTGGCTCCGCTGCGTTTGAGCTGGCGGAGCGTCAGCTGATCGGCATCATCGCTTGGTGTTGGATGGCCATTGTCGGCGGCAGCCACAGTGACCTGTTCCACGATGACCGGCGGTTGGGTGGATCTCAGTGAGAAGAACACGGTGCCGCCTATGCCGCAAGCCATGGTTGGCACAAACAACTGAGAAACCGGGTGCACCGAGGTGGCCAACCACGCGGCCAGAATCGGGCCGAGGATAAATACAATCTCATCGATGGCCGCTTCCATGGCGTAAGCGGTGTTGAGTAGTTGCTCGCCATCTTCGGCACCGCGCAACGCATATGACCAGCGGGTTCTGACCAAGGCGCCAAAGGAGAACTGGGTCAGACCCATGATGATGGCCAATACGAACAACAGTGGAATCGGCACTCGTATCAGCGCTGCGAAGGCGAAGGCCAGCATGGCGACGATTTGCACGGCGAGTACAAGACGGCCGACACGGGCCTGGCCGAATCGGTCGAAAGCGCGCGCGTAGAACGGGGTGACACAGCTCATGGCGAGCACATAGGCAGCGCTCATGGTGCCGGCAATCGTCCAGTTATCGTACAAATGATTGAGTGCCAGCACAATGCCAAGGCTCATCATGGAGATTGGCAGACGGGCCACTGCCCCGGATATGCAGAACGCTTTGGTTCCGGGCAGCGAGAACAGCCGCTGGTACGGCGAATGGGTGGCAGACGACTTGGATACAGCGCGAGCCGTAGACACGTGCAACTCCTTACTGGTGCGTTGTTCGGCACGTGCGCCCGCCCACACGTGCCTTCCGAGGGTAGCGGTGCCCGAGCAACGTCACGCGGTGCGTTTCAACCGCGGACCCACACTGTCGGGCACGCGCTCGTCACGCCGGCCAGCTGGAGTACAGGTCATGAGCCTTGCGACTCAGTCGTTGTCAGATTGTTCGGGGATCCCGGAGCTCAACTCGGTAAGGATTTCCTGTTTGGTTTTCGCGCGGGCATGAAGCTCGCGCAAGCCTTCATCGGGCTCACTGACATAGTAGAGAGTGGCGTCGATACTGTCCAATTCCACGCCCTCGACCGCGGCGAGCAGTAACCGATACATGTCGAGCTGAGCGAGTTTATGATCCACATCATCCGGCTTGGTAGGCCGATGACCGGTTTTCCAATCGACCACGGTGTACCGTTTGGAGGTATCGGCTGGATTGATTCCGCCGAGGAACACCGCGTCCAATTTGCCGTTCACGATGCCGACTTCCGGCACATCCACCACGATTGAGCGTTCGGCCCATACCGGGGTGCGTTGCGCCCATGAAGACGAGGCCAGACGCTGCTGCCATATCATGAGGTTCCGGTCGCAGACCGGTACGGATTGTTGGTCGATGGCGTTCAGGTCGGCCAATAGGTCGCTGCGGGATACGCCATTGCCGGTGGTAATGATTTCGGCGGCGCTGGAATCAACCGACGATGCGGCCTCATCCGGCTTACCGGCATTGATGAAACGCTCGGCCCAGTCGTGGAAGCGTGTGCCCGCTTCGGCAGCCGGCGAGGACACGCGAGGGATGGGCCGTATCACGCTGCGCCAGTAGGAGCGCTCCTCCTGTTGGCTCATACCACCCACCCGCGCCTGCAAGCTGGTGACGTTCTGACGTCCCGCAGCCAGAATGCGCTGGGCTTTGGCTTTGACGGCCCTGTCGAGTGCCGCACCCTCCAATGTGCCGGTCATGAGATCGTCGTCATCGACCAGCAATTGCGCACGTTGCAGCAATGGACCGGCCGGGTTGTGGCCGTCGTCTTTTGCGTTGCGCTTTCCGTTGATGGCATTACGCACCAAGGCGAGACCGCGGGTCAGATGTTCCGCGGTGTCTTCGCCCAATGACGCCGGCCATGGCAATGCATTCCGGCCGGAGGTCTGTTCCAGCGGCGTACGCCATGCGTCGCCAACCACAGCATCACAGTACTGTTCGGCGTTCTCCCCCACGATGAAGCCTTCGGGAGGATCAATGGGATCACCCTGGGGCGAGACCAGCGCCACTTCGGATCCCAGACCTTCCACGTATGCCTGAGCTTCGATTGCATGGTCGTGGCCATGCAACGCGTCATGCACCTCAAGCCAGAAGTTGGACGGACTTGCGGCGCGATACCCCTTCGGCACGTTCGTGCAATCGCGGCTGGATTCGCCGGTATAGCGGCAATAGGTCAGCAAGGCGTCGTTGCGGGCGCGGGTAAGCGCCACGTATGCCAGACGGCGTTCGTCAGCGTGCAGTCTGCGGCCATATTCCTCGGACTGGGTCAGGTACCAGCTTTGCGGATCCACCTCTTCCACGCCATCGCCGAATTCGCGCATGGAGCCGAACACCTCATCATCGATGAGTTCCACGTCGTCGAGATTCCGCAACGAGTCAATGGGATCGCCATGCACATCGGCGTCATGAGGGAATCGCGGCAGGATTCCGGCATCGGCTCGTACGGGCACCGGTACGGCCACAGGGCTGGTCAACCACGAATCCGCGCTCTCGTGGTATTCGGGAGCTGTCCATTGGCCTTGTTCAGTGCCACCGGGATGGCTGTCATCCAGCACGACTTTGAGGTGATCCCCCTGATTGCTGGGAAATCCTCCGGCATTAAGCCCCACTACGGCAACCGCATCCCATTCCAATCCCTTGGATTGGTGCACGGTCATCAATTCCACATCCACCGGAGAGCCAGGCAGTTTGGCAGCCTCGTCTTCCACAGTGGCAAGATGATCCACCCATGCCATGAATCCACGTAATGTGGGCGTCTGTTCAACAGCGATCTCTTGCGTATAGGTGTCCACCAAATCCACAATGGAGTCCATGGGCATGCGGGCCAGCGATGGATTGACACGATGCTGCGGGTCTCGCAAAGCACCGGCAAGCACGGTATCGATATCGAGATTCAACGCCTCGATGGCCGCACGAATCACATCTGTGATTGACCGGCCGACCATATCGTGCACCTGACGCAGTGCCTCCACAGCCTGTTCGACGGCATGTCTACCGTGAGCACTGAGCTGATCCAACCTCACACTGGAATTATCCTGCATCAGCAGATCCGGCAAAAACACTGCATTGGCCACCTGATCGCGATGTTCGCGAACCACGGCACCCCATTGCGACCTCGGCGTATCAGCAGGAGCCACACCGGCCTGCACCAAAGCCCGGAACCGTTGCTCCATATTCTGCGCTTCGGCGGCGCAGGCCAGTGCGGTCAGGTCATCCGAAGAAAGACCGAACCGTGGAGTGGCAAGCAACCGCATCAACGCTCCGGTATCGGTATGGTCGGCAACGACGTGCAGCAATGCCAGCACATCGCGGATTTCTGGGCGCTCCAGCAGAGCGGAATATCCAACCACAAACGTGGTGAGACCGGCCTTCTCCAATACCTCCTGATACTCGGGCATATGGGATCTGGACCGGAACAGCACGGCGACCGGCGCCTCCTGCGCGGCCCCGGCATCGCGATACCGCGCGATGGCGGCCTTGCAGAAGCGCACTACAGCATCGATTTCCTGCCCCGCAGTGGCCAATCCCAGCACACCAAGCGTGCCTTCAGGCGCGTCAGGCATGGGGTCAAGCGAGGATACGTCGACCTCGCGCATCAACGAACTGGAGGGACGGGCAGGGCGCGAACGCAACGGCAGCGTCAGATCGTTGGCCGCTTCAAGCACGATGCGACTGTTACGGCGTGTGACCGAAAGAGGGAATGGCTTGGACTCCGCTGGCATATGAAAGTCACGTTGGAACATGCGGAACGCACCCGGGCTGGCTCCTCGCCAAGCATAGATGGACTGGAACGGATCGCCCACGGCGTTGACCGCGCACCTTTCGGAGTTATTCACATGGAACAATGCGGCAAGCAGTGCCGCCTGCGTGGTGGAGGTGTCCTGGTATTCGTCGAGCAGCACATGACTGTAGCGACACCGCGTACGCTCTCCGATGGAGGGGAATCGCTCAATGAGCTGATATGCCGCAATGGTGAAATCAGAGAATTCCGCCATGTTCTTCTGGCGTTTGGCTTGTGCGTAGGCCTCGACCAATTGCAGCAGCACTTCGCGCTTGCGCGTGATTTCCAACAGTTGTGCACAATGGTAGGCACAGCGCGCATGCAACCGCTGCGCCCTGTCGTCCAGCTTCGCCTGCCAATCGGTGTCGCTGTCTTTTTTGAGTCGCTTAATCTTGGGAATTGTCGGCTCGATATCGGGAATGTCCTCGTTCTCAAGAGCGAGGCGAAGCGCGTCGACGAAAGCCGAGTCCCACTGACGCACGCGTTCCACAGCCTCATCGAATCCGGTGCAGCCGGAACCAATCATGGCACTGCCGATTGCACCGGATAATGCCAGCACGCTTCTGGCAAGACTGGTGAATGCGCCCAAATCCTCGCTCAGAGCCTGATCCATATGCTCATCGATGACTTCAGTGGCGAGCTGGAGCGCTCCAGCCTCGCTGAGTGGCTGAGTATTCTGATCGAAACCAACCAACAGACCATATTGGCGCACGATGGTTTGGAAGAAGGCATCATAGGTAAAAATGGCTGGTTTCAGGAACGCCCTGTCGAAGTTGGGAGTTGAGGCGCCAGGAGTCTGAGCGCCCTGTGCTGCAGGAGAATCTTCGCGCGATACCGCTGCGGATACACGCTCGAGCAACTCTCCGGCAGCTTTGCGGGTAAAGGTGAGGCCCAGTATGCGTTCCGGCGCAACACCGCGGTTGATGAGCGCGATGATGCGCTGGGTCATCGTAAAGGTTTTGCCAGAGCCGGCTCCGGCCACCACCAGTACGTCATCCTGAGCGGGAGCGTTGATGATGGCCGCCTGTTCTACGCTGGGAATAAAAGCGCTCATGCCTGCCTCGTTTCAAACACGGTATCGAGCTTGCCTGCACAGGCCGGGCAGACGCCGGTCATACGGCAATAAGCCACATGCGTTGCCTGCGGGTGGGCGTTGATGACGGACGACCGGCTGGCCGCGGCCGCGTAGAATACACGGGCGATCATTGTCAGCGACCACAATGCTTGGGTGCCGGTCAGCGAGACGAACTGCTTCCAGGTCTCGGTATCCACGCCTGCAGGCGGCGTAGCTGAATCCGGTATCGGCATATCGAAGAATTTGGCGGGATCCTTATACCATGCGCGGTCGGTGAACGGCTCGGCATTCAGCGACCCGTTGGTAAAGAGCGGCGGCTGGAACACGCCTTCCGGAGCATAGCTTCTGGCCGGCGCATCGTTGTATGCCACATGGAATAGCGCGCTCTGCCCGATACGAGGGGCATTAGCCAATGCTGCGCTCCCTCGCAGCCCCTCTTCGGGAAAGACCAGCCCCAGCTGATAACACACCAACTGCAAGTCGTTGAATATCTGCTTGACGGTGGGTACCGCACCGGTTTTGTAGTCAATCAAGCGAATGTTCTCACTGCCATCCGCAAGTATACGGGTTTCCATGCGATCGATGCGACCGGACAAGCGCACGGTCAGATCGTTACGCATACCTGACGGCCATCCGCCCACTAGGAAGCCCATCATGCTGGCCAAGGTATCGCGGTCTACTGGCCTCATACCAGGCAATGCGTTATAAGCAGCCACAATGTCATGCAGGTCGAATCGCGCGGCGAACGACAATTCGCAATCGGCCTTGGTCAACGTGCCAATCTCGAATTTGCCGACATTCTTGTCTAAATAGGCATCGGTATTGGTGCCGCTGAGCACAAAATAGCTGGCGATGTTGGCCAGGATATCGGCGGCGGAGTCATCTTTGCGCTTGGCGGTGTAGCGTTCCCGAGTATCCGCGATCGATTCGGGATCCGGGCGCTGTTCCTGATAGATGACAATCATGCGCTTGGTCACGGCTTCGATGCGCTGCTGCACTGATGACGCATCGCTTATCCCCATGGCATTGCGTGCCGACTCATCGGAGTCGAGACGATCCAGTCCCTCTTCGCTGCCCTGCTGTGCGACCGCGTGGATAAGGGTGCCGAATCCTGCGTTCACCGAGCCGGGTTGAGGCCCTGCAAATTGGTGCTCCAACAGCCAGCACACCGGGCAAGCCCAGAGACCGTCCACCGCCGAAGGCGATAACGTAACGAGAGGTGCGTGATCATCGCCTGACGTACGCTCATCATCTTCCGTCTGCTTGCTGCCAGACGCGGGCGATACGGCAGACGATGTGTCTCGTCTTGATAAGGCCGAGGCGAACGCCCAGTTGTCAGGATTAGCGGCGGCTATGCCATTTTCAGCCAACACTGCGAGCGTTTCAGCCGCATCACGAGCTTCGCTCGAGTCAGGTTCCGAAGTCGCCACAATCACGCGCGCTGCGGTCACCAATCCGCGTGGGTCGCCATCCAATCCAGATAAATCAAGCCCTGATTCGCTGGTCTGCTCCCCCACGTCCGTAAACCGTGCCCGCTGCTTATCCCGCGGATAGTATTCCGGCATATATCCGAACAGGAAGTCCGATGGGCTGAGGTCGTCGTTCCATACGGCACTGACGGTAACGGAACGGCACGCTCTGGTCAACGCCACCAGGAAACTTTTCTTCTCACTGGATAGCACCGCAATGAATTGGGGATCATGGCCAGCGGCATCGGCGGTGTTCAAGGTGCCTCGCAACACGAGTTCCGCCAGATCCTCACCACCGAACATGGTGTTGCGGCCGGCAAGATTGGGCCATACATCCTGTTGGAGAGACGGCAACCAGGCATACTGCCAATGCCGCCCTGCAGTACCAGCCGGAGTGGTCAACGTCACTGCATTTTCCACTGGCCCAATATGAGCCAGCGAATCGGCCTGTACCTGCATGGCACGCACCTGCGCTATGAACCCCATGATGTCCCGACTGGCGGTGGAATCTTCAGCGAATTGGAACAGCCTCATAGCAACATCAAGTCGGTCATTGGCCGCACGCCCATCTGGTGTGTTCGCCAATGCCAATTTCTGCCATACAGGTGTGATTGCCGCGGCATTCCACGCAACGGCGAGCGCATAACTTGGCCTGCTACGCTGCTCCGGAGGCAAATTGCTCAACCCTCGAGATATCTTGCCGACCAGCGTCCATAGATTCATGAAGGCGCGAGCCTGCGGGTCGGCGCCAAGCACTGCGGTGATAGCGTCCAATACATTCTCGGCAGGAGCCTGCGCATCGTCAAAGGCAAGCATCACATACAGCGCATCGGCACCGAATGCCAAATCGGCATCAGCGCTAAAACCGATAATGCTATCGTCTACGACAACCCGCTCATGACCGTCAACGGACGATTCTCGCAACGTCTCCCACGAGGAAATCAGCCCATGCAATGACGCCTTATCCCCCGCTATCGGCGCCAGGGATTCCAATGCCGCCATGGCGGATTCGATTGGCGCCAACCGTGCAGGCCGCCCTTGCCCGGGTTTGGCCCCAGCCGTCACCAACGGTCCGTTCATCACCGTGGACACTCGTGTACGAACATAGGAAGCGGTCTCGGCGAGACTCATGGTGCAGGAGGCTACACCTTCAGCGCGCAACCGGGCCAACTCGATCAAGGCGAACAGCCCCTGTACGAACGATTCACTGTTCAGCGGGCGGGTAACCGACGAGTATCGGACAGGCACGCCATCGCGCCTCAGCCGCTCCCCGTATGTACGCACAGTGGCATTGTCATGAGCGATGACGACCATATCATTCCACTGGATATGGTGATCGAGATGTGCGCGCTTCATGCGCCACACCACATCGTCAAGCTCTTCGCGCGCGGAACGATACAATCCAGTCTGCACAGTGCCATCATCCGAGGGGATATCAGCACCGGTATCCAGCGCGGACACCAGCTTGCCAGGCCTACGAGCAAGAGGCAACGGCTCGTCCTCTTCGGAAGGAATCGATAGGGATACGCGAGAGGCGACCAGCGAGGCATAAGTCTCACCGCTTGCGAAATCCGCGCTGGGCAATGTCATCTCCACGGCCTGCATCGGTCCCGTCACCGCTTGCCTCATCAGGTATTCGGGGTACGAACCGCGGAAGGTCTGCACCGCCTCGTCCGGGTTTCCCACCAGCACTATGGCAGTACCGGCGTGATTCAGCTCTTCAAGGAACCTCATGCCGGCCAGGGTGATGTCTTGGGCATCATCCACAACCAGCAGCTGAGGCAATCCTCGTGATGCCAACCACGAATCGGATTGTTCCTCCGAACGGCCGCTTGCCATAGCATCATGTATTTCCCGAGCGCCCGCCACCAGCAGATATGAGGCATCCAAACGGTATTGCCCCTCAGATGCCGCACTCTGCGCGGCGATATATTCTCTACGCAAGGCAAACGCCAAGCGCCACTGCACCAGCAGACGCGCATCCTGCGCAACGTCCGCCAACAAGGCGGCCTCCCCAGAAGGATTCACGCCCAGTTCGTCCAAGCGCGCCAACATATCGCGCAGCTGGGCGATGAACGCGTCTGAAATTCCACGGGCGAAGACATCGGCGCTGGTCGAACCTCCGGGCACTGCTCCATCGGCATCCTGCACCAGACTGGCCCAATCGGCTTGGGCAAAGTATTCCCTAAGCAACGCACAGATTGCGCAATCGTCGCCAGCAGCAGCATGCGCCATATGCACGGCCATCACCTGCCGCAGCAGTGCATCCTGTTCGGCACCATTCAGCAATCTTGGCAAGGGCAATCCAGATGCGGCCCTGGATGCCGCAATCACACGAAAAGCCACAGCCCCCAACGTGGTGACCGGCCTGGCCTGTACAGACGAGCCCATGTCACGAATCACTCGATTGCCCAGCAAATCCGCGACGACACGACCGGGCACGACCATCACCGCCCCGGCACCGCCAAAACGTCGAAGCCCTGCCGTGAGTACGGACAAAGCAAACTCAGTTTTACCGGCTCCGGGCGCACCTGTTACCAGCCTCGCCTTGCCGTCTTGGGCGATGCCGTCCAACAGTTCGTCTGGGTTCCATTGCGTAGTCATACGTTCAAGATTAGCCCGCGTGGAAACAAACGGAAGATATGTACCGGCATATTCAATTGGCCGGTATTCTTAACGGTATTCTCAATCACACAAGTTGGGGAACTGTATCAACGAGGATAATTTTGGGGGCTCTCATGGCTATCATTTCGCATGCACCGCCGCGCCTGTCGGGATACGATTTCGTGCGGACACTTGGCACAGGCACCACCGCAACGGTGTACCTATACCGCCTACATACGTCCGCTCATCCAGTGGCGGTAAAGGTCAGCAATCAGACATTGGACTGTGGCATTGCCGCCCAGTTCCATCGGGAAAACGCCGCCATGGTCCGGCTCTCTGAGCATCCCTACATTCTGACGTTGTATCACGCCGATGTCACCGCCGACGGTCACGGCTATATGATTCTCGAATATGCGCCAGGCGATACTTACGAACCTTTGATGAAATCCCGTTCCTTGACATGTGCTCAGGTATTGGACTTAGGAATCAAATTGGCTGGAGCGCTCGGTACCGCCCACCGCAGCAACATCATTCACCACGATATCAAGCCCAGCAATATTCTCATCACCGGGCAAGGCCTGCCGGCACTGAGTGATTTCGGCATATCCACTGACGCGTATGACCACACCGAAACCGGATGTTCCCCTCCTTGGGCACCTCCCGAAGTGCTGCTGCATATGGGCAATGGAGCCGAACGAGCGGATATCTATTCATTGGGAGCCACACTATACGCGCTACTCGTCGGCTGCTCACCCTATCAACATGAATATCATCCACACACGCAATCAGAGTTGATTCGTCTGATTCTCAACCAACCGCTGCCCCGCATCAACCGTGCCGACGTGCCGATGAACATCGAACAGATACTGCGCAAGTCCCTCGCCAAGGATCCTGATCTGCGGTATTATTCCGCGCTCGAATTCGCGCGAGCCATGCAGCACGCCCAGCATGCGTTCTTCGGCCGGATCACACCTCTTACGGTTGATGGCGTACCGCCATATCCCAAGGAGATTGCTCATCTACGCCGCCCTCGAGAACCCGACCTTCATAACGAGCGGACCCAGCGCCGGTGGGTCAAACCAACCATTATCGCGGCCGGGGTTGCGACCACAGCGGTCACCGTGTGTCTGGTGTTTGTCTGTGCCGTGCTGCCACGCATGGATAGCATCACCGGATCCACCACCATTCAGGTGAGTCTCGCATATAGCAGCTGCAATGGGGCAGCACGCAATGGAAAGGATTCAAGGGAGAATCATGGGCACGTCATCCCAATCGCATACTGACTTTCATCGCATCAGGAATGCCAGGCACAGCCATCCGCCCTCCGACAACTACACGTGGGCGGTTCCTGCATTCACGCTGCTCATACTCACCGTGCTGATTGCCGGGGCGGTCATGATCAGCATCGTCACACGTCATCATGTGCAACTGGATGACGGCACCGTATGGGTCACGTCGCTCGCCAATCAGAAAGCCGTCCGTTTCAACGTCAAGAACCGTGAGGCTGATGCAAGTGTCGTCTCGTCTTCACCCCGATTCGACATCGCACAGCATAACGGCACCACCATTTTGGCCGAGCCCACCAAGGCTTCAGCCATTGCATCTTCCACGCTCAGTACCAGTATGCAGACCAGCCTCAAGGCACATACCACTGCCTCAGTAGGCGGAAGCACCGTTGCCTTTATCAACGAGAACACCGGCAACGTATGGGTCGGATCGTCCGACGAACTCGATGCGGTGTCGCCTTCCGTCGATAGCCCGCGCATGAGACTCGGCACAGGAAGCCGCATCGTAGTCACCCACGATGGAGCGGTCTATGGATACCGCCCCCGTGACGGCGTGGTATTTCGGTTGGACAGCCCAAATAGTTCCCAGATCAAGCAGCTTGAATCCTTGACGGATGGGCAGCCGCGAACAGCCGATAGCTTCACCGTCATCGGCGGCGTTCCAGTAATCTCATCGGGCAATACCATCATTCACGCCTCCGGGCAGACCACCATCGAAGCCTCAGATACACTCACGCTCCAGAGTCCGCCCGTTGATGGCAATCAGAACGATTGGGTGGCAGCCTCATCTCCACGCGGGCTCGCAATAGTACGACTTTCTTCCACCGCCAAACCTATATTCCACTTGACTGGCGGCACGAGCCAGGCGGCTCGTCCAGTTTCCGTGAATGGGTGCATATACGCGGCATGGAGCCAACAGGCTCGCAATTACATCAGAACCTGTACTCCCGATAGTGCACATATCGCATTCCAAACGCTTGAATCGATACACGCCACCTCTGAACTGGTGTTCCGCACCAATCATCGGGTTGCGGTGCTTAACGATGTGATCGAGGGCAATGTCTGGAATCCAGATGACAGCACTGCGGTCATCGCCATGCAATGGAACCAGATTCAGACGCAGCACCATGACAGTACCCAGCGGAACGAGGATTCCGCCACCAACCATCAGGATTTCTCGGAAACCTGCTCCGAGCAATCCGGTGACATCAAAGCCGAGGATGACGCATTCGGAGCTCGCGCTGGATCCGAGCAGATTCTTGATGTATTGCGCAATGACGAACAGACCGACTGCTCGGTATTGAACATCATCAGAGTAGGCGCGCCCCAAGGAGGCGACGTCACCGTCTCGCCAATCTATGCCGGGCGGTATCTGCAGCTTGATGCTTCCGCAGCATCGGCCGGAACCGTAACGTTCGCCTACGATATCTCCGACGGTCGGGGTCAGACCTCGACCGCCAACGTCACGGTAACGCTGCACGATGGAGACAACCATACACCGTTGCAATCCGACACCCCATCTGAAATCAATGTGGAGCAGGGGGCCAGTTACGTCGCCAATGCGCTTGGCAGCTTCGTTGATCCCGATGGGGATCCTCTTACCTTGGTTTCCGCAGTCGTGCAATACACCGATAAGGCGCAGGTTTTCACCCGGCCTGATGGCAAAATCACCTTCAATGCCGGCGATATGACCTCCGGCCGCGTGGGAGTGGAGATCACCGTCTCAGACGGCATGGCCACCGGCACCGGGTTCATGTATTTCTCCGTCAAACCGGCGAACACCTTGCCCGCGGTCATCGATCCAATAGCCGTGGCCACCACCCCGGATACGGATACCGTCATCGAGCTCAAGCCCTATGTGCATGGCACCTCCACGCAGCCAATGCAGCTGAGCCATGTGAATACGCTGTCCGGCGCTTCCACAATCGCTCACCCGTCCGATTTGTCCATTGCATTCACGGCATCCAAACCCGGCACCTACTATGTGCCGTACACCATACTCCAAGGCTCGATACCGGCCACCGGTTTGGCTCGCGTGGATGTGCACCCCGTAACCAAAGCAACAGCCAAACCGGTGGCGGCCAACGATGTGGCGCTGCTGGGCACTGACAATACGGCGATTGTGGAGCCTCTGTCAAATGACATCGACCCTATGGGTGGCGTGCTATCCGTAACCTCGGTGGACGTTCCTTCCGACTCCGGCATCAAAGCCGGATTGGTGGACCATAAACGCGTGTATGTCACAGCACACCAAGTGCCGTCCAAGCCCATTCCCATTCGTTACAACGTGGCCAATGCGGCTGGCACCGCCACAGGCACCATTGTGTTGCATCCACCGGCGTTGGCGGCGGAAAGCTCCACGCCCACAGCAGGTGACATCAACATCCAGGTACGTACTGGCGGCATCGTATCAGTAGACGTACTTAACCATGTGACATACTCCGACAGCACTACGATCACGCTCAAAGACAATCTGCAATACGACGAAAGCACCTTCGCGGGTCTGGTGTTCACGTCTGGCAGCATCGTGCGATATCAGGCATCCAGCCAAGCGGGGGTCTTCCCCGTCACCTACACCGTTGAAGACCATACAGGCAATGCGGCATCCGGCATCGTCATCATCACCGTGCATGAAAGCCAAGCTGGAAACAAGGCCGCACCCACACCGCACAACACTGAAGCACAAGTAGCCGCAGGCCAAACCGTACGCATTCCCATCACGCTGACCGGCATCGACGTGGATGGCGACGATGACCAGCTGCTGGGATTGGGCAGCACAGCGCCGGAACTAGGGCGCATTGCCGAAGTCGGCTCCGACTATCTGGTTTACGAGGCATATCCGGACTCTTGCGGAACCGACATATTCTCCTATGCCGTGGAGGATTGGACCGGGCAGCGAGCGCAGGCACAGATTCGGGTGGGCGTGTTCCAGGGCGCATCGGAATCCAGCGTCCATGCGCGCGATGACGACATCACACTACGGCCCAATACATCAGCCAGCGTGCCGGTAACGCTCAACGACATCTCCGCGGACAACACCGATTTGACCATCGGTACGACGGTTGAAGCGCAGGGAATCGACGATGTGATGGTGGAAAACAATATGCTGCTATTCACCACACCCGAGCATGCCACCACCGCACATATCGCGTATACCGCGTACAACACGGCCGGACTGGCAGATACCGCCACGCTCACCGTCAACGTAGATCCAAGCGCTCCCATCGAGCCACCTGCCGCCTATGACTGCCGCGTTCCGGCCGCCGACACCATCGACAAGCAATCCGTGGACGTGGACGTCTCGCCATGGATCGCCAATCCTTCAGGCACGGCCAGCGAACTGGAAGTGGCCATACATCCCTCAGCCACCGACCATGCGAGAGTCGGAGAAGGCAGCGCATCCACCATCGTCACCGTTGATTTGACCTCGCAGGCGAGAGCCGTGCCGTATACGGTGACCAACACCACGCACCATGTCACGTCCACTGCTTTTATTCATGTGCCGGCATATGGCGTGTTTCCACCCATGCTGCGCCCCAAGGCACCGGAAATCATAGTCAACGCGCGCCAGACCGTTCACATCAATATCAACGACTATGTGCGTGTAGGCGCCGGAAAAGAACCGTACCTCGAAAGCGCCGATTCCATCACCGCCACCAAAGCGTCCAACACCGATTTCCGCGTCGATGGCAAAACTCTGAAATTCACCGCCATCAAAGACTATGCCGGCCCAGCTTCAATCACCTTCACCGTGACGGATGGAAACCGGCCCGACGCCTCCGCAATCATCAATACAGCCGTGGTCACTCTGCCGATCACGGTACTTGGCAGAACAACACCACCGCCCACCTTTTCTTCACCCACCATTGACATCGAGGCCGGCGCTGAACCGAAAACCATTGATCTGACCGCACTGACCCACACGCCTCCAGGGCTCCATGACGACGAGAAACGATACGTCTATTCCTCAGGCGGAACCTCTTCGGAGCATATCTTGTCCTCGTTGTCCAGCTCAGGCAAGCTGCATATCTCGGCATCCAAAAATGCGCCCGCCGGAGCCACCGCCTCTATTCCCGTGCACATCACATACGGCAAGGGCACGGTGCATGCCGGCGTGATGGTTCGCGTGGTGGAATCCACTCGTCCACTAGCACGACTTGCAGCCGCAACATTGCAGCTCAAAGCCGGCTCCTCCGGCTCAGTGAATCCGTTGGAGAACGCTTACAATCCGTTCCCTGATTCCCCACTGGCCGTTACCGCATGTCAAGCCGATGACACAGCGAAAATCACGATAACCAGCTGCTCTTCAACAGCCATCACCATCAGCGCCTCGCCCAACATCGGAGCTTCTTCAAACATGGTGCTCGTCACCGTGCGGGACGGCACTACGGCCACAGCACGCGAAGTCACCGGCACCATCACCCTTTCCATAGTCGACAAGCCTGATGCTCCGCTGCTCTTTCCCATAGCCGGCGACCCGCAGGATGGTGTGGTGACACTTAATTGGTCAGCAGGTGCGGCCAACGGCAGCCCCATTACCGACTACCGGGTGAGATGGAGCGGCGCCAGCAACGGAGAGCAATCCTGTGGCACGTCCACCAGATGCCGAATCACTGGTTTGAAGAACGGCAGGATATATTCTTTCACTCTCTCCGCCCGCAACGATGTCGGCTGGTCGGCGGCCTCCGCAGCCGTCACCGCCATTCCAGACAAGACTCCCACAGCTCCCGTGAATGTCACTGTGGAAGGAGGCAATGCCAGAGCTGCCATCACCTGGAGCCCGATAGATGGCGATTTCAGTGAGGTTGACAATTACATGGTGACGGTCAGCGGCGTGGGCGTATTGCAGACCAAAGAGACCGGAAATACAACGACCAAACTATCCTTCATCTTCAACAACGACAGCATCTCCGACGGGACCCTGGTAACGGCTACGGTCAAAGCACATAACAGAGCTGGCTGGAGCCCGGAATCCGGGACTTCAGAACCCAAGGCCATCTGGGGTGACCCCGATGCTCCATCCATTGAGCTTGCCGATGACGACATACCAGCAGTAACAATCACGCCGGGTAATAATCGCAACGCCGGATGCGAGCGCATCGAGTTGAGCGGGGCCGCAGCAGACACCATCGGATGTTCCGGCGGCACTGTTGGCTTCGATATATCCAATCAGAAAGACAGTGCTGACGAGATCACCGTCACAGCCACTCTTATTCCCTCACGCGATGCCAAACCCGCCACAGCTACGGCCACATTCACGTCCACTGACTTCACTCAATCCACTACCCCGCAGGAGAACACCATGAACCCCACCATCGATGACGCCACATATCTTTCAGACGCCACTCGGATATCGCATGCCGTATATCTGCCGGACGACACCCAATTGGCACAAACTCTCTATCCACCCGAGTTGGAGCACCAAGCCCCTTGTGACGACACGAATATCAGTCTTCAACAGTTCAAGCCAATATCGCATGCAACCCAGCGTCCGAAAACCTCTCATGCTGGAACATTCGCTCAGACTGCCGCCCAAGCAACACCCGACATACATTATTTTCAGCAGTCATTCAATGCGCTGGTCGAGAACATCGCCATTGCAGTGGCTGGTAAGACCACACCGATCAAACAATGCGTCACCGCATTACTGGCCGGTGGACATGTGCTGCTTGAAGACAATCCCGGCACCGGTAAAACCCAGCTGGCACGGGCTTTGGCCAATTCCATCGACGCCAGCTTCAAGCGCATCCAATTCACGCCAGATCTGCTGCCTTCGGACGTAGTGGGTGTGACTTTCTACGATCAGGAGCACCACGAGTTCGAGTTCCGCAAAGGGCCGATCTTTGCATCTCTCGTATTGGCTGACGAAATCAACCGCGCTTCGCCGAAAACCCAATCCGCCCTGTTGGAGGTTATGGAAGAGCAGCAAGTCACCGTGGACGGCACCACCTATAACGTGCCTCAACCGTTCATCGTCATCGCCACGCAGAATCCGGTCGATCAGCTCGGCACCTACAAGCTGCCCGAAGCCCAGATGGATCGCTTTCTTATCAGAACCTCGATCGGATACCCGAGCCAACAGGTGTCTATCGACATACTCAAACAAATCGACATCCCCGACCGCGCACAAACCGTCTCCCCGGTGCTCACCAGCCATGACGTGCTGCAATTGCGCCTCATGACTGTTGGCATTTACATCGACGACGCCATCCACGAATACATTGTGCGTCTGGTCGAAGCGACCCGCCATCACGAAAGTATCTCCATAGGCTCCTCAATGCGAGGTGCTCTTGCGTTGGCGCGCTGCGCCCGTATCTGGGCCGCCGCTGACGGCCGCGACTATGTAGTGCCCGACGACGTCAACGATCTTGCGACGCCCATACTTGCCCACCGCATCATGCTGGTCCCCGAAGCCATTTTCGACGGTATCACCCAAGAAAGCCTCATTGAGGAGATTCTTGAAGAGGTGCCGGCTCCCACCGTCAGCACGTGAAAGGACCATGCCCATGACCGGCCCATCCGTCACCATTGCGCATCACACACGTCAGTACGGCCACGACAACAAAACCGAGGCGAAGCACAGCGGGGGAATTGCGCATCACACACGTCAACTCGGCCAAGCATGCAGACAAGCCACTGCACGAATCCGGCATTGCCTCACTTCCTCTGTTTCCCCGCTGGGTTGGGCAGCAACGGGCTGCGGCACAGCATGCTTGTGCGCATTCCCGTTGCTGGGTTGGATCGAACTGCTCACATTCGGCATAGCATCCACGACGATGATGCTCTGCGCAATCCTGCTTGCTCTAGGTAACACCAAATTCGATGCCAGCATTCATGTTTCCCGGCACCGTATCACCGTGGACGGCACAATATCCATCACCGTGAACATCAGCAACTCCGGCACAGCACCCACCACCAACACCCAAGGCGGTCTTCCCATCGGCAATGACCGCCATCGATTCAGCATCCCCCGGCTCCTGCCCAAACAGACCAAGCACATCAGCATGGAGTTTCATGCCCCAGCCCGGACGGTATTGCCTATTGGACCACTGCATATTCGCAAAGGCGATCCATTCGGTCTTACCCGCCATGAAAACGATCTGGCAGAACGCATCAACGTGTATATCCATCCGAAAATCGTGCGGCTGCCCCTACTGCACGCCGGTATTCCTCGCGATCTCGAAGGTCAATCTTCCAGACGGATCGCAGACGATGATATTGATTTCCATGGCCTGCGCAAATACCAGCCCGGCGACGATATACGCAACGTCCATTGGCCAAGCTCCGCCAAAGCAGATTCCTTGATGATTCGCCAATATGAAGCCACATGTCGCACTGATACCTCATTAACGCTCAGCGTGGATGAAAGCGACTACGCTTCGAGGGAAGAATTTGAAATGGCGGTTTCTATTCACGCTTCGATTGGTGTGCAATGCCTGCTGCAATATCGCCCGTTATATGTGCATGTCGGGAAAGCACACACGCAGCCGCATGACGCCATGTCGTTTCTTGACGCCACAAGTGCCATAGCCTTCCAGCAAGACTTCACCGCGAGCCTTGTCGATGGCACATTGCAGCACAGCGCCAACGCTTCCCTGTATGTCGTCACCGTTGGATCGAAGAAAACTCTCAGCCGCATAACACGCATGGCCAGGGCACTCCCCCAATCTGCACGTTGCATAGTGCTGCAGGCAGATATCGGCATGACCTGCAGCATAAGGCGATGCGCCAATTGCACTGTAATCACCATCGGCAAGCTCAACGATCTACCACTCATGTTGGGAGTTGTGCCATGATTGCCAGACAATCCAAGAAACAACAGGGCATCAGCCTTGCCGCTATTGCGCTGATGATGGTTCTGGCTCAATCGAACCTCATTGACGTGTACGCGGACCATATGATGTGGATTGCGGCAGCCATTCCTGCGACTGCACTAGGGACGGCGATCGCATTCGCCGGAACCAGATACTCACTCACAATATGGTGGCAGCTGACCTTCCTGACGTTGACCCAATTCATCATCGGCCCAGTCATAGCACTGCCTTCCACCACCATCGCTCACGTGATACCCAGCCTGGATACCTTGAGCCAGGGATGGGAGATGACGTTCGGAGCATTCAAATATCTCATCTCGGTGGCACCGCCGGTCGGCACCGCATATGGCAGTCTGATGGCCGTATGGACTATCGGATTATGGCTGGCGTTCCTGGCAGGCACGTTCGCCATCAGTGACCATGCGTGGACGTCCGCAATCGCAGCCATTCCACTGGCCACGGCCATGACCGTATGCGCACTGCTTGGCACCAGCCACGGCTGGCATCGAACCCTCTGCGGCATCACCTTCGCCGTGCTGCTCATCATCTGGATGGCATGGCGATTGGAACTTATGGAATGGCAACGATGGTTCTGCGCACTGGTTGTAGTGACTCTTGCAGCCGGGCTGGCCGTCGGCGGTTCCGCACTGGCATCCCCGCACCGCCTCATACTGCGAGACACGTACAATCCACCGCTCAGCCCCTACGATTACACCAGCCCGTTGAGCAGCATGAGATCCTATATCAAGGATCATCGAGATGACACACTACTTACCATCACCAATCTGCCTGCCGGCACTCCCGTCAGACTGGCAGTGATGGACTGGTTCGATGGCTCAGTATGGAATCTCTCCGACTCATCCAAAGCCTCCGATTGCGCGAACTACCAACGAGTAGGCACCACAATCAGCACTGATGAACGCGGCATGGCATTCACCGCCACCTTCACTGTGCACCGAGGACTCGCTGATGTCTGGCTTCCCCTAGCTGGCGCCGCCACCGGCGTGCAATTCCTCGGCAAAGATGAGAACAGCCCGTTCTATTACAACCGCGATACCAATTCAGCCATACTCCCCTCAGGAACCAGCGAAGGACTGACTTACATCGAATCCGGCATTATTGCCGACACCCCTACCGACCAACAAATCAGCACGGCCAAAGCCGCCAACATCAGCCAGCCGAAAGCTCTGGACGTGCCCAATGCAGTTAGCACACTGGCTTCGGCCGCTGCCGGCGGCCAATCCCGAGGAGGTGCCGCAGCCCAAGATTTGGCTGCAATGTTGCGGAGCTCCGGCTGGTTCTCCCACGGCTTGCAGAACGACTATCCTTCGGCTGCCGGTCATGGCAATTACCGTGTAAACGCACTGCTTACCGGAACCACCATGGTAGGAGACTCCGAACAATACGCCTCCGCCATGGCCCTGATGGCCCGTGAGTTGGGACTGCCTTCCCGCGTGGTATTGGGATTCCTGCCCAAAGACGAGGATGGAGACATCACCAACGCGCGTGGCAAGAAAACTTCTGGCAGTGGCACCGAGATCACTTTCACCGGCGACGACATAACCGCATGGGTGGAAATCAAACTTCGCAATCTGGGATGGGTGGCGTTCTACTCTACTCCGAAGGAGAGCAAAATTCCGGATGATAGCCAGAGCTCGGCTCCACCTGACCCGAAGAATCTTGTGCGCCAACCGCCTGTTCCATTCATCGATCCGTTACGAGACCAGACTCAGGTCAGAGGGCAGAGTGCTTTATCCGGCACGGATGCCGAAGTCGCTTCATCTGATGAATCGTTCTGGTTACAGTTCCATCGAGCAGCGCGCACAGCAGCCATCTATAGCAGCCCGTTGTGGATTACATTGACGGTTTGCGTCCTGATTCTGGCGTTCAAAGCCCTTATGATTGCCCTCGCGCAACGGCGCGGCAGTCCTCGCACACGTATAGCCGCCGGATGGAACGCCCTGCGAACCTTGGCGGTACAAAGCGGCGGCATACCACTTTCCGGTACCAGGCGTAATCAAGCGCATGCCATCGCTCATCAGTTTGGTATCGCCAATCAGGCGTTGCAGCAACTTGGCAGAGAGGCCGACTATGCCACTTTTTCCGGGCGGAATATCACACCCGCACAGTCCACCCAATATTGGACCAGCGTGAAACGGCTGCGTACCGCCATGCTGCGATCCATGCCGCGTCTCAAGCGGTTTAGAACGCAACTGTCCTTGCGAGGAGTGACCGTTCGCATACCTCGTCAATCTCGTTCTCCGTCTCGCGCCGGAATACTTAAAACCGGGTCAGCAGGCCGCATACACCGCACAAGTTCCGTATCTCGCCCAAGTCGGGCAAGCCGCGACAACCGGCATAAGTACTAGTCCCAGAACACGAGGCCCGCAGATCCAAGCCGCAAATAGGCGATGGCCCGGAACCATACCAGTTCCGGGCCATCGCCTGTCAATCATGCGCATGAACTCATATTCATACGCGGCTGGATCACAGCCATCGGGAAGTGATTACTCCTCGATGTCGCCCTGACCACCCTGATCGGAATAGAAATCATCCGGGTTGAAGTCATCGCCGAGCTTCAGATCGCCGAACTCGAGGTTCGAGAAGTTCAGGTCAGACAGGTCGGCGTCAGAGAAGGTCGTGTCGCCAAGATCACCATCGCCACCCAGACCGAAGTTCGGGTAGATGGTGTCGCGGATGGCCTTGTCAGGCTCAACCACAGCGTTGCGGTAACGGGCAAGACCCGTACCGGCCGGGATGAGCTTACCGATGATGACGTTCTCCTTGAGGCCCTTGAGGTCATCGACCTTCTCGGAGAGCGCGGCTTCGGTGAGCACGCGGGTGGTCTCCTGGAAGGAGGCGGCGGACAGCCAGGAATCGGTGGCCAGAGACGCCTTGGTGATACCCATCAGCGCCGGACGGCCAACAGCCGGCTTGCCACCGTTCTTCACGGTATTGCGGTTGATCTCGCGGAAGCGGGCGTTGTCCACCAGCTCACCCGGCAGCAGATCGGTGTCGCCGGAGTCGATGATGGTCACGCGGCGGGTCATCTGGTGCACGATGACCTCGATGTGCTTGTCGTGGATATCCACACCCTGGGAGCGGTACACGGTGTGTACTTCCTCCACGATGTTCACCTGAGCAGCACGCTTGCCGAGAATGGTGAGGATCTTCTTCGGATCCACAGAACCCTCGACCAGCTGGGTGCCAACCTTGATGTGGTCGCCATCGGCAACCTTGAGCGGCACGCGCTTGGAGACCTGGTAGGTAATCGGCTTGATGGCGCCGTCCTCGGTCGGAGCGCCGGAATCAGCATCCGGGCTCAGGATGATCTGGCGACCGCGATCGTTCTCCACAATCTTGATGGTGCCGGCGAACTCGGTAATCGGGGCCTCACCCTTCGGGGTACGAGCCTCGAAAAGCTCGGTAACACGGGGAAGACCCTGGGTGATATCGGAAGCCGCAGCCACACCACCGGAGTGGAAGGAACGCAGCGTCAGCTGGGTACCAGGCTCACCGATGGACTGGGCGGCGACGATACCAACGGTCTCGCCAACGTCGACCAGCTTGTTGGTGGCCAGCGACCAGCCATAGCACTTGGAGCACACACCGCGCTTGGACTCGCAGGTCAGCACGGAACGGCACTTGACTTCCTCTACGCCATGGGCCACGAGGTCGTTGAGCACGTCCATGGACAGGGCATCGTCACGCTTGTACAGCACGGTCTTGCCGTCAGCCGGGTCAATGACATCGGCAGCGAGCAGACGGGAGTACGGACCACCATCGGCGGCCTTAACGAGCACCAGGTTGCCATCGGCGTCACGGTCGGCCACGCGAATCGGCAGACCGGCCTTGGTGCCACAGTCCTCTTCGCGCACGATGACGTCCTGGGAGACGTCGACCAGACGACGGGTCAGATAACCAGACTCTGCGGTACGCAGTGCGGTATCAGCCAGACCCTTACGTGCACCGTGCTGGGAGATGAAGTACTCCAGCACGGACAGGCCGTCACGGTAGTTGGACTTCACAGGACGAGGAATAATCTCACCCTTCGGGTTAGCCACGAGGCCTCGCATACCAGCAATCTGGTTGATCTGCATCATGTTGCCTCGTGCACCAGACTGCACGATGATGGCCAGGTTGGAGGTCGGGTCGAACTTGTCCTCGACTTCCTTGGACACCTCGGAGGTGCACTCGGTCCACAGGTCAATGAGCTCCTGACGGCGGGCTTCCTCGGTCAACAGACCCATCTCGTAGTTGGCGTTGACCTTGTCGGCCTTGGCCTCGTACTCGGCGATCTTCTCGTCGCGCTCCGGCGGCTCGTTCACGTCGGAGAAGGCGAAGGACACACCGGACCAAGGGGCGCGGGTGAAGCCGAGATCCTTGAGGGCATCCAGCGTGGCGGCCACCTGCTGGGTGGAGTAACGCATGGCGATGTCATCGACGATCTTGGACAGGCGGCCCTTGGCCACCTGATCGTTAACGAACGGGTAGTCGGTCGGCAGGGTCTCGTTGAACAGGATACGGCCGTAAGAGGTGGCGAACAGCACGGTGCCGTCGTGGAAGCGCTCTTCCTTGGCGGTGTCGGTCTCGCCGTCGCGCGGGGCGAGCACCTTGACCTCGCCGGGCTCCCAGTTCTTCGGCAGCACGAAGGTCTCAGGCAGGCGGATGAGCACCTTGGCCTGCATGTCAATCTCGTGGCGGTCGAGGGCCATTTCGGCCTCTTCCAGCGAGGAGAACACGCGGCCCTGGCCCTTGGCGCCTTCCAGCACGGTGGACAGGTAGTACAGACCGAGGATCATGTCCTGAGAAGGCATGGTCACGGTGTGGCCATCAGCCGGCTTCAGGATGTTGTCGGAAGCCATCATCAGCGAGCGGGCCTCAGCCTGGGCTTCGGCGCTCAGCGGCAGGTGGACTGCCATCTGATCACCATCGAAGTCGGCGTTGAAGGCGGCGCAGGCCAGAGGCGGCAGGTGGATGGCCTTGCCCTCCACCAGAATCGGCTCGAAGGCCTGGATACCCAGACGGTGCAGCGTGGGTGCACGGTTGAGCAGCACCGGGTGCTCGGAGATGACCTCCTCGAGCACGCCCCACACCTCGGAGTCGCCGCGGTCCACAAGACGCTTGGCGGACTTCATGTTCTGTGCGTAGTTGAGGTCAACCAGACGCTTGATCACAAACGGCTTGAACAGCTCGAGAGCCATCGGCTTCGGCAGACCGCACTGGTGCATGCGCAGGGACGGACCAACCACGATCACGGAACGACCGGAGTAGTCGACTCGCTTACCGAGCAGGTTCTGACGGAAGCGGCCCTGCTTGCCCTTGAGCATGTCGGACAGGGACTTGAGCGGACGGTTGGAGGCACCGGTGACCGGGCGACCGCGACGGCCGTTGTCGAACAGGGAGTCGACGGCTTCCTGAAGCATGCGCTTCTCGTTGTTGAGCATGATCTCAGGAGCACCGAGCTCGATGAGGCGCTTCAGACGGTTGTTACGGTTGATCACACGACGGTAGAGGTCGTTGAGATCGGAGGTGGCGAAGCGGCCACCGTCGAGCTGCACCATCGGGCGCAGGTCCGGCGGGATGACCGGAATCACGTCGAGCACCATGGCTTCCGGCTTGTTGCCGGTGGTCAGGAAGGCGTTGACGACCTTGAGGCGCTTCAGCGCCTTGGTCTTGCGCTGCTCGGAAGCGTCCTTGATCTCTTCGCGCAGTTCCTTGGAAATGGCTTCGAGGTCGAGGGACTGCAGACGCTTCTTGATAGCTTCGGCGCCCATGCAGCCGTCGAAGTAATCGCCATAGCGGTCCTGCATCTCACGCCACAGATCCACATCGTCGACCATGTCGCCGGGCTTGAGCTTCTTGAACTTGTCGAAGACGGCGTCCACGCGGGCGATCTGATCGTTATAGCGGGTGCGGATGGCAGTCATCTCGCGCTCGGCACCATTGCGCAGCTTGGCACGAGCCGGGCCCTTGGCTTCGCCGGTCTCCTCGAGAGCGGCGAGGTCCTCCTCAACCTTCTTGGCTCGAGCCTCGATCTCGGTGTCACGACGCTGCTCAAGACGCTTGATCTCGGCATCGAACTCGTCCTGCAGACCGGGCAGATCGTTGTGGCGCTCGTCCTCGTTCACCTCGGTGACCATGTAGGAGGCGAAGTAGATGACGCGCTCCAGATCCTTCGGGGTGACGTTCAGCAGGTAGCCCAGGCGAGAGGGCACACCCTTGAAGAACCAAATGTGAGTCACCGGAGCGGCGAGCTCGATGTGGCCCATGCGCTCACGGCGCACGCGGCTACGGGTCACTTCAACGCCGCATCGCTCGCAGACGATGCCCTTGAAGCGCACGCGCTTGTACTTACCGCAGGCGCACTCCCAATCGCGGGTAGGACCGAAGATCTGCTCACCGAACAGACCATCCTTCTCCGGCTTCAGAGTACGGTAGTTGATGGTTTCAGGCTTCTTGACCTCGCCGTGGCTCCAGCCGCGGATATCGTCGGCGGTGGCCAGGCCGATACGAAGCTTGTCAAATGCGTTGACGTCCAGCACTTGTTAATCCGTTTCTGTTAAAAGTTTTCGTTCACGCTGTGTGGAGTTGTCGCCCGCCGCTCTAGGCGCGGCAGGCGACAACCCGTGGAATCACTGGTATTCGGGTTCTTCGGCCTTCTGGTCTTCCTTGGCGGCCGCGTCGGGGCGGGCACCAATGTTGAAGCCAAGATCGTCGGCGGAACTCACCGGATCGTCTTCCTCGTCCTTCATGTCGATGGCCACGCCTTCGGCGTTGAGCACCTCGACGTTCAGGGACAGGGACTGCATTTCCTTCAGGAGCACCTTGAACGACTCAGGGATGCCTGCCGGCGGCAGGTTATCGCCCTTGACGATGGCGCCGTAGACGCGCACGCGGCCGTCGACGTCATCGGATTTGGTGGTCATCATTTCGTGCAGCGTGTAGGCGGCACCGTAGGCCTCGAGGGCCCACACCTCCATCTCGCCGAAGCGCTGGCCACCGAACTGGGCCTTACCACCGAGCGGCTGCTGGGTGATCATGGAGTACGGGCCGGTGGAGCGGGCGTGAATCTTGTCGTCGACCAGGTGGTGCAGCTTCAGCATGTACATGTAGCCCACGGAAATCTGCTTGGTGTACGGCTCACCGGTGCGGCCGTCGAACAGAGTCGCCTTGCCGTCGGGGCCCACGAGACGGTCGCCGTCACGGTTCGGCAGCGTGGTGGACAGCAGACCCCTCAGGACTTCCGGCTTGACACCGTCGAACACCGGGGTGGCGACCGGGGTGTTCGGCTCGGCCTTCTCGGCACCGGACGGAATCAGCTTCTTCCACTCGGCTTCCAGATTCGGATCCAAAGAGATGTCCCAACCGGAGTGAGCAATCCAGCCGAGGTGCAGCTCAAGCACCTGACCGAGGTTCATTCGGGAAGGCACACCCAGCGGGTTCAACATGATGTCGACCGGAGTACCGTCGGCAAGGAACGGCATATCCTCTTCCGGCAGGATGCGGGAGATGCAGCCCTTGTTGCCATGGCGGCCGGAGAGCTTGTCGCCCACCGTGATCTTACGGTGCTGGGCGATGTAGACGCGGATCATCTGGTTGACGCCGTTGGGCAGCTCGTCGCCGTCCTCCTCGGCATCCTCGCGGGTAATCTCCTTGACGCCGATGACCGTACCGGTCTCGCCGTGGGGCACACGCAGGGAGGTGTCACGCACCTCGCGGGACTTCTCGCCGAAGATGGCGCGCAGCAGGCGCTCCTCCGGGGTCAGCTCGGTCTCACCCTTCGGGGTGACCTTACCGACCAGAATGTCGCCGGCCTCGACCTCGGCGCCGATGCGGATGATGCCGCGCTCATCAAGGTTGGCCACAGCGTCCTCGCCGACGTTCGGCAGGTCGCGGGTAATCTCTTCGGCGCCCAGCTTGGTTTCGCGGGCGTCAATCTCGTACTCCTCGATGTGGATGGAGGAGAGAGTGTCGTCCTGCACGAGGCGCTGGGAGATGATCACAGCATCCTCGTAGTTGTAGCCGTTCCACGGCATGAAGGCGATGAGCAGGTTCTTGCCTAGGGCCAGGTCGCCCTTCTGGATGGCAGGACCATCGGCCAGCACCGAGCCGGCCTCCACACGCTCGCCATCGTGGATGATCGGGCGCTGATTGTAGCAGGTGGTCTGGTTGGAACGCTGGAACTTAGCCAGCTTGTAGGAGCTGGTGGTGCCGTCGTCGTTCATCACGCGGATCAGGTCGGCGGACACGTAGGTGACCACACCGTCTTTGTCGGCCTTGATGACGTCGCCGGAATCGTTGGCGGCGCGCCATTCGGAACCGGTACCCACCAGCGGGCGCTCGGATTCGATCAGCGGCACGGCCTGACGCTGCATGTTGGTACCCATCAGTGCACGGTGGCCCTCATCATGCTCCAGGAACGGAATCAGGGAGGCACCGAGGGAGACCATCTGACGCGGGGAGACATCCATGTAATCCACGGAGCTCACCGGCACATCGACTGCCTCTTCCTCGCCGACTCGGGCAAGGGCGGACTTGGAGACGAAGTTGCCGTTCTCGTCAAGTTCCTGGTTGGCCTGGGCGATGACGTGGTCGAGATCACGGTCAGCGGTCATGTACTCGACCTCGTCGGTCACGTGGCCGTTGACGACCTTGCGGTACGGGGTCTCGATGAAGCCGAACGGGTTGACGCGGCCGAAGGTTGCCAGAGAACCAATCAGACCGATGTTCGGGCCTTCAGGAGACTCGATCGGGCACATACGGCCAAAGTGGGACGGGTGCACGTCGCGGACCTCCATGGAGGCGCGATCGCGGGACAGACCGCCGGGGCCCAAAGCGGAGAGACGACGCTTGTTCGTCACACCGGACAGCGGGTTGTTCTGGTCCATGAACTGGGAGAGCTGGGAAGTGCCAAAGAACTCCTTGATGGTGGCGTTCACCGGGCGGATGTTGATCAGGGACTGCGGGGTGATGGCCTCGGCGTCCTGAGTGGTCATACGCTCGCGTACCACGCGCTCCATACGGGACAGACCGGTACGCAGCTGGTTCTGGACCAGCTCACCGACCTGACGGATACGACGGTTGCCGAAGTGGTCGATATCGTCAACATCCACGCGCAGGTCAACATCTTCGCCGTTGCGCTTGCCCGGGAAGGTCGCAGCACCATCGTGCAGGGCCACCAAGTACTTGATGGTGGCGATGATGTCCTCCTGGTGGAGGGAACGGTCGTTGAAGTCGGCCTCAACGCCCAGCTTGCGGTTGATCTTGTAACGGCCGACGCGGGCCAGATCGTAACGCTTGGTGTTGAAGTAGAAGGAGTCCAGCAGGTTCTTGCCGGCCTCGGGGGTCGGGGTGTCAGCCGGACGAATCTTGCGGTAGAGGTCAACAAGGGCCTCGTCCTGGGTCTCGAGGGTTTCCTTCTCGAGTGCATCGAGCACCAGCGGGTAGTCCTTGAAGGCCTTGGCGATCTCGGACTTGGTCATGCCGATGGCCATGAGGAACACGATGGCGGACTGCTTGCGCTTGCGGTCCACGCGCACCTGCGGCTGGTCCTTCTTATCGACCTCGAACTCAAGCCATGCGCCGCGGGACGGGATAATCTTCGCGCCGAAGACTTCCTTGTCGGAAGTACGGTCCTGCTGACGATCGAAGTAGACGCCCGGGGAGCGCACGAGCTGGGAGACGATGACTCGCTCGGTGCCGCCGATGATAAAGGTGCCGTGCGGGGTCTGCAGCGGGAAGTCACCCATGAACACGGTCTGGGACTTGATCTCGCCGGTGTCGCCGTTCTCGAACTCGGCGTTCACGTACAGCGGTGCGGAGTAGGTGTAATCCTTCTCCTTGCATTCCTGCACGGTGTGACGCGGCTCTTCGAAGTACGGATCGGAGAAGGTCAGGCTCATGGTCTGAGCGAAGTTCTCGATCGGAGAGATCTCGTTGAAGACCTCATCGAGGCCGGAGGTGTGGGCCACGGTGTTAGTGCCGTTCTTTTCGTCCTCCTCGACGCGCGCCTTCCAGCGTTCGTTGCCGATCAGCCAATCGAAGCTGTCGGTCTGCACGCCCAGCAGGTAGGGCACATCGATGGGTTCCTTGATGGAACCGAAGTTCACGCGATCCGACGCCTTGTGCAGGTCAATATCATGCTGGTCGGCGCGTGCGATGATGGTGGTGGTGTTCGTCGTAGACTCAGTAGCCAATGGACGTTCCTTATCGCTCGCTTAGATTAATAATTCCCCTGGGAGCGCCGGCATGGCCACCATATGCCTATGCGGACGCTTCATTGTCGATGGCATGCCCGCAATATGACACACCTCATGCGAAGTTAAAAGAATAACGCTATAGCAGGACATCTTTTGCGCGACTTCCCACTGATACCGAGGCCGACCTCACACGGGCGAGGGCGGAGAGAAGCCCGGAGCAGCCCCCTCCAATTACTCCACCGTAAACGTCACCGGATCGCTCTTCACCTTGGGATGATCCTTCAGACTCAGCCGAGCCACATACGTTCCCGCGTTCACGCGAGGCCAGTCCGCCTCATCCGTGCACTCGGTCAGCGCGGCATTGGAATCGGCATTCCATTTGAGCTGCTGAATGTCTTTGTCTCCCTTGGCCATCAACAGCATGCGGGAATCCGTGGCGCACAAGGCGGAGGTATAGACGGTTTGCTGACCGGAAGTAATGGTGAGCACGCGGCCCGCATCGGATCCATCGACCAGACAGCTGTCGGAACCGTCATGCACGATCTTGGCGGTGAATTCCAATGACCCGCCAACCGGCACGGATTGGGACGCCGAGCTCAGATCAAGCGACAAATCCTTGGCCGAGCAATCCTTAACACCGCTGGTTTTCTTCGGCGTCGGAACGGTGTCGCGGGAAATGGCATACACCTCGTCATGATGAATTGCCGTGTTGATGGCTCCGACCCCACGGCCAAGGCTGTAGACGCAAAATACGATTAGCGCGAGAACTAACACCAATGCCACACCAACCACGATGCGGCGGCGACGGTACATCGTCTGCTTCTTCTTACTGATGGTGCGCTTTGTGGCAGCACCTGCCTTGGCAGACCGGATGGTCTTTGCAGGTATCGCGGTTTTGACAGTCCTACCGGAGCGAACGGGATTGGAGAACTTCCGAGAAGCAGACTTGCGAGAGGTGTTTTTGCCGCGAGACATCGGGCGGCCCCACCCGCCACGACCATCTCCGGCGCTTTTAGGATTCGCACCTGACTTATTCCTCTGCACTGCCATAACCTCTTCAGTGTACGGTCGTCATCGCCATGCACGCACGGCAGTCCCATATTTTCACAGAATGTCAGCCAAGACCAATATTCCGCTCAGCGATATCATCCGCTCATCCACGCGTACGCTCTCACACGTGTGCGATTCAACCACTTCATAGCACTGTGCGGAATCAGTCGTGGGGCAGACGAAGGGCACCATTCTCCAGAATCTCGATCAACCCGTCATCATCAAGGCTCGCGATGCAGGAGTCGAGCTGAATCTGGTCTTGCCATAGGTTTTCGGCATCCACTCTGGCAAGCGTGTCATTCGCCGGCAATGCGCGCAACGCCGCAAGCACCAGTCCGCGCACCTGACGATCAGTGCCTTGGAATCGCTGCCGCGGGCGGGTGCGGCGCTCCCCCAGTCCGGGGCGGCCGGCTTTGAGAAATGCACAATCATCCGCAATCGGGCAAATCTCGCATAACGGCGTCTTGGCCGTGCAAACCACCGCGCCCAATTCCATCATCGACTGATTCCACGTGACCGATGGAGGTTCGCTGCGCTGCAGGAAAGTGTGTTCGCCGGATCGGTATGCATGGTCCGTGCAATCGGCACCGTCCCCACAAACCCTGTCTTGGGGCAACATGCGGTTGGCGAGCGCGCGTTCGGCCGGGCTCGCCGCTCCCCCGCGAGATTCGGTGCCGAGGAATACGCGGCTCAGCACGCGGCGAATATTCGTATCGATCACCGCAATGCGCTCACCGAATGCAAAGCTCAGCACGGCGGAGGCAGTGTAGTCGCCGATACCGGGCAGAGCGACGAGCTCGTCGTAGGTGCGAGGCAGCTCATCGCCATATTCTTCCGCCACCATGCGGGCACATTCCTGCAATCGCAGCGCACGGCGAGGATAGCCAAGCCGGCCCCATGCGGTGATCACATCGGCTTTAGGTGCTGCGGCAAGAGCACGGGCGTCAGGCCAGCGCGCCATCCAATCGTTCCAATACGGCACCACACGACTCATCTGCGTCTGCTGGCTCATCACCTCACTGACCAGCACGCCCCACGGCGTGGCCCGTCCGAAGCGCCATGGCAAGTCACGCGCATTGGCCTCCCACCATGCGCCGAGCCGTAAAGAAATTGCTGTGTCGTTCATCGTTCTTATTCTTAGCAGCTATGACGAACGAGGCAGAACAGAATTCGCAGAACGCGCAGAATCCCGAAACAAAAGTCGAGAAGATGTTCGAGTACGGGTACCGTAAATCGAATTACGGACCGGACGAACTCGTAACCGACGCGCATGGCAACCCCATCTCCGTGGTGGACGCGATGCTCTCGGCTGAAAAGGCCGCCACCACCGAAACCGTAACACCGCACCTGTGCTACTACTCACCGCGTATTCCCGGCAACACCGGCTCGGCCATCCGCCTGTGCGCGGTGACCGGCACCATCCTGCATTTGGTGGAGCCGTTGGGTTTCAACCTGCGCGACACCAAGCTGCGCCGAGCAGGCCTCGACTACCACGACATGGCCCACGTGGTGCTGCATCCGAATTTCGACAACCTGGTGGAGTCCATGCCCAATTCGCGCATCATCGCGTTCACCGCACATGCCACCAAGCTGTACACCGAAGTGGAATACAAACCGACCGACATCCTGCTGTTCGGCCCCGAGCCCGGCGACATCCCCGACCCGATGGACATCATGGAAGGCCCGCATGTGGCCGAGCAGGTGCGACTGCCCATGCGCCCGTCCTTGCGCTCCCTAAACCTCACCAACTGCGCATCCATCGCCATCTACGAAGCCTGGCGCCAACTGAATTTCAAGGGCGGAGCGTGAGGAGAAGGCCCGGTGGGCCTTCGAGTAGCGACGCCGAACGAACGCCGACAGGCGTGAGGGAGGAAACCCTGAGCCTCGCAGCACGACCATCATTGTGGAAATGAACGCAGAAGATGGGTCTATCGGCGCTTTGAGGGGCTGATTCGGCATCCGCCGGAGGTCTATCTCCGTTTCAAGGGGCTGTCAAAGGACGAAACCCCGAGTACAGACATTGAAATATCAACGCTTGTACTCGGGGTCTTCGCATATATCAGCCCCTTGAAACGGAAGTAGACCTCCAGAAAGGTCGAAATCAGCCCCTCGAAACGGGAATAGACCTCTCGAAAGGTCATCCAAATCGATATCCGCCTTCGGAGGGGGTGCATTCGGGCTTTTGCAGAATGCTTTCTGCTTTCAAAGGGGCACCTCAATTAAGAAACCTCGAGTATGGACGTTGATATTCCAACGCGCATACTCGAGGTTTCCGTATATAGGTACCTCTCTGAAAGCAGATAGCTCTCCGCGAAGAGCCAGAGGTACCTCTTTGAAGGCAGATACCCTACTGAATCAGTTCTTGAAGCTGTGAATCGGAGCGGGAATGCGACCGCCACGAGTCACGAAGGCCTCGCAGCTGGTCTGGTTGACCGGCATGATGGGCGCGTAGCCCATCAGGCCGCCGAAGTTCGCCATTTCACCAACGCCCTTGCCCGCCACAGGGATCACACGCACGGCAGTGGTCTTCTGGTTGACCATGCCGATGGCGGCTTCGTCGGCGATCAGGCCGGAGATGGTGGAAGCAGAGGTATCGCCCGGAATGGCGATCATGTCAAGACCCACCGAGCATACGCAGGTCATGGCCTCAAGCTTCTCGAGGGTCAGGCAACCGGAGGCGGCAGCGTCAATCATGTTCTTGTCTTCGGAGACCGGGATGAACGCACCGGACAGACCGCCCACGTAGGAGGACGCCATGATGCCGCCCTTCTTGACCTGGTCGTTGAGCATGGCCAAGGCCGCAGTGGTGCCGGGAGCGCCAACCTGTTCGAGGCCTATCTTCTCAAGCACTTCGCCCACCGAGTCGCCCACGGCCGGGGTCGGAGCGAGGGAAAGGTCGATGATGCCGAACGGCACGCCAAGACGGCGGGAAGCCTCCTGAGCCACAAGCTGGCCCACGCGCGTGATCTTGAACGCGGTGCGCTTGATGGTCTCGCACAGGAACTCGAAGTCCTTGCCTTTGGCCGCATCGAGTGCGCGGGAGACCACACCGGGGCCGGAGACACCAACGTTGATGACCGCGTCGCCTTCGGTAACGCCGTGGAAGCCACCGGCCATGAACGGGTTGTCGTCAGGCACGTTGCAGAACGCCACGAACTTGACGCAGCCGTAAGAGTCGTTGTCGGCGGTGCGCTCGGAGATGTCCTTGATGATGTGGCCGAGCAGTTCGACCGCGTTCATGTCGATGCCGGTCTTGGTGGAACCGACGTTCACAGACGAGCACACGATGTCGGTCTCGGAAAGCGCCTGCGGCAGGGACTTAATCAGCAGTTCCTCAGCCGGGGTCATGGCCTTGGAAACGAGCGCGGAGTAGCCGCCGATCAGGTCGACGCCGACTTCCTTGGCCGCCTTATCCAGCGCATGCGCGATCTTGACGAAATCCTCGCTCGTCTTGCAGGAGCTGGCACCCACCAGTGAAATCGGGGTGACGGTGATGCGCTTATTGACGATCGGGATGCCGTAGTCACGCTCAATGGCCTGACCGGTGGAGACGAGATCCTTGGCGTAGGTGGTGATCTTGCGGTAAATGTTGTTGCAAGTCGTGTCGACGTTGTCCGTCGCACAGTCGAGCAACGAGATGCCCATGGTGATGGTGCGGACGTCGAGCTTCTCCTGCTCGATCATCTGATTGGTCTCGTGGACCTCCATGATATTCAGCATGGTGTGTTCCTTACGGTTGTTTTTTCGCCCTCGCTGGCGGGGGCTGCCGGTGAAACCGACCGGGGGGGGTATCCAACATGAGACCACCCACCGGCGCTATGCGCCACCTCCCGCCAGCGGGAGGGAATCGAAAGCTATATCAGAATCAGATACGGTGCATCTTGGTGAAGATCTCTTCACGCTGGCAGCGGATACGCACGCCGATGTCGTCGCCAAGATCCTCAAGGTTGCCGACCATGGCGCCAAAGTCCTTGTCCGCATTGGCATAGTCGACAATCATCATCATGTTGAAATATCCGTCGATGATGGTCTGCGAAATATCAAGCACGTTGACGTTGTGCTCGGACAGATAGGTGCAGACGCGCGCGATGATGCCGACGGTATCCTGACCGACGACGGTGATGATGGCCTTATTCATGGCTCTCCCTGGTCGTATACGAAAAGCGGGTGACTCCCCAAGTATAGGGAAGACACCCGCCATTTATGTTCATTACCGATTCATGTATCGTCTGTCGTCTGACCGTTGCCAGGCACCAATACCGCCGGAATGGAACAGCTCAGACAAGTCACAAACCTGCATCACGCCATTCATGCCGTTCCATTTCCGGATTCGCGGACTCTCAGGAATCATCGGGTCCGTTGGGCCATGTTCACACGGCCAGACTCTCAACCGCACCGCCGTCGACCTGCACCGGCACCAGCTTCGGTTCTTCCTTGCCGCCCTTGAGCATAAAGGAGAAGACCAGCACGATTGCCGCAAGCACCAAACCGAACATATAGCCGTAGCGCGAACCGTCCACGAAGCCCTGCGCGGCATTGGTGCCGCCACCGGCCGCATAGCCGGTCTGACCCAGGCCCAGCAGGCAGGTGGCCACAGCGGTGGAGATGGCACCGCACACCTGCTGCATGGTGTTGAGAATGGTGCTGCCATCAGCAGCCATGCGGCCCGGCAACGATTTGAGCGCAGCGGACTGCGCCGACTGCTGGATGAACGGAATGCCCACCATCACGATGATGTGCGCGGCCAAGAACAGCACAACACCCGAGTCAACACCGATGGCAAAGAACAACGCACCACCGCGACGCCGGACTCGCCTCGGCTGGGCCGCTGAGTAGCCGACATATTGCTGTTGCTGCCCTCATCGAAGGATTCGCGGGCATCGCTCGTATTCATAGTGTGGCCGGATACACCGGCGGACGTAGTATTTTCAGGGGTTGTCTGGGTAGCGGACAACGGAACCTCTCTCGGATTGTCTCTTCATCATTGCCGTCGCGCGAAATGTCGATATGCCCCTAACGTCCGGGCCAACGACGGCAACAAAAAAAAACGCATGGCCTGCCATGTGATTTCGGCAGAAGCCATGCGATTTTCAAAACAATCCGCAACCGTAATACGATTCGAAATTCTTCGTAAGTACGCCCCGCGTGTCGCGGCACGATAGGGAGGGGAAAAAGAGAAGAGGAGGGGGGCTCCCGCTGGCGGGAGCTGTCAGCGAAGCTGACTGAGGGTGGTCACTGTATACGACAAACCACCCTCAGTCTCACTACGTTCGACAGCTCCCGCCAGCGGGAGCCAAAGTAAGTAGCTCAGGCCTCGCGGCTGGCGCTCGGAGCGGCATAAGCCGCAAGGGCGCGCGGAGCGTGGAAGCCCTGCTTTTCGAACTCGTCGGCAATCTTCTGGGCGACTTCCTGAGAACGGCCCTTATCAACCAGAGCGATGATGGAGCCGCCGAAGCCGCCGCCGGTCATACGCGCACCGTAGGCGCCGTTCTTGCGGGCCACGTCTACGGCGATGTCCAGCTCGGGGACGGTGACCTCGTAGTCGGCGGCCAGCGAATCGTGGGAAGCGTTGAACAGACGGCCCGCAGCCTTGATGTCGCCCTGAGCGAAGGCACGCACGAAGGAACGCACGCGCTCGATTTCGGTGACGACGTGGCGCACGCGCTTCTTCATGGTCTCGTCAGGCAGGGCGTCAAGCGTTTCCTTGAGGGCCTGGAACTGGTCATCGGCCTTGGAGATGCCGTCGGCGGTAACGCGCAGGTTGGCCACACCGAGAATCTTGGCGGCTTCCTCGCAGGTGGCGCGACGCTGAGCGTACTGGCCATCGTTGAGCTGGTGCGGAGCCTGGGTATCGACCACAAGCAGCTCGAGGTTGTACTTGTCGAGGTCGAACTCCTGCTGGGAGACGTTCTCCAGCGGGGTCAGCTCCGGACGGCAGTCAAGCAGCAGCGCGTGGCCCTCGGTGCAACGCATGGAAGCGTTCTGGTCAAGACCGCCGGTGGAGGCGCCGGCCATCTCGTTCTCGGACTTGATGGCGGCGTTGATGAGGGTCACACGGCCGGCGTCGGAATCGCCGTAGCCAAGGCCGTACACGTCGTCCAGAGCCAGAGCGGTGGAGCAGGTCATGGCGGCGGAGGAGCTCAGGCCGGAGCCCAGCGGCACGCAGGAGACGAAGGCGGCATCAAAGCCCTTGACCTTGTCGAAACCAGCCTGACGCAGCGCCCAAGCCACACCGGTCGGGTAGGCGGACCAGCCGTCCACGCCACGGGCCTTGAGGCCATCGAGATCAGCTTCAGCGACCTTGTCGGGAGCCACGCCAGAGACGACGCGAACCTTGGTGTCTTCGCGCGGCTTCAGGGCGATGAAAGTGCGGTGCGGCAGAGCGATCGGCAGGCACAGGCCGGCGTTGTAATCGGTGTGCTCACCGATCAGGTTCACACGGCCCGGAGCAGCCCACACGCCCTCGGGCGCAGCGCCGTAGGTGTCCACAAACAGCTTGGTGGCTTGCGAGACGCCCTCTTCATGGGTCAGCGGCTCAATGAATTCAACAGCAGACATTGGTGTTTTTCTTTCTATCAGTCGGCGATATCGATGGAGCCGAGCTCGTGGAAGCGCTTGGCGATGAGTTCCGGCGTGGTGTCGGAGATCCAGGCGGCCATGCCGGATTCGGAGCCAGCGAGGTACTTGATCTTATTGGCAGCACGACGGAAGGAGAAGAACTGCAGGTTCAGGCGGTAGTTCTCACGGCGAGCGTCGTGAATCGGGGCCTGGTGCCATGCGGCGATGTACGGCAGGTCCATGCCCTTGCCGTCGCCCTTGTCGAAGAACGCGTTGCCGCGCTTCAGGAGGTGCGAGTACATGGAGGCAAGGTCCCAACGCTCTTCGTCGTTGAGCTCGTCCAAGGTGAGCACGTCGCGAACCGGAGCCACGTGGACCTCAAGAGGCCAGCGGGCAGCGGCCGGCACGTAAGCAACCCAAGAGTGGTTACGCATCACAATGCGCTCGCCAGCCTCGAGCTCGGCATTCATGATGTCCTTAAGCAGGTTGCCACCGGTCTTCTCGTGGTAGGCCTCGGTGTGCTGGAGTTCCTTCTCCATCTTCGGGGCGATGAACGGGTAGCAGTAGACCTGACCATGCGGGTGGGCAAGGGAGACGCCGATCTCCTGACCGTGGTTCTCGAACGGGAAGATCTGCTCGATGCCCTCCATCTTGGAGATTTCAGCGGTACGGAAGGCCCATGCCTCGACCACGGTACGCAGACGGGACACCGGCAGGTCAGCCGGCAGGCCGTTCTCGTTCGGATCGAAGCAGATGACTTCGCAGCGGCCGGCGGCCAGCTTCTTTTCCCACAGCGGGTTGCCGTCAACGTAGGTCACGTCCTCGGAAACGCCGGGCACGCGCACCATGGAGGGGAAGCGGTTCTCGAACACCACGACGTTGTAATCGGTGTCCGGCACCTCGCCGTCCTGATACGGGTCGCCGGGCTTGCGGGCGGCCAGCGGGTTGCCCTTGGCGGTGGCGCCGGGGCCAGCGGTGATCGGGCGGTTCATACGCGCGGTGGCCATCGGAATCCAGTCACCGGTCAGCGGGTCGCGGCGCATCTGCGGAGCGGCGTACGGCACTTCGTTGCCGTCGGCGTCCAGGTGCGGGGCAAAACGGTAGTCCAGCGGGCGCGGATCCTTGAGCTCGCGGGTCTTGGCACCGGAGACGAACTCGGGATCGTCGTCCAGATAGAAGAAGTCACGACCGTCGGCAAGCGTCGTCGGCGTGATGCGGATATGCTTCTTCGCGTACTCTCCGGGGGTGTAGTTGGCGAAATCAGCCATGGGTGTTACTCACTTTCCTCAATGGTCTCGCTCTGGTGGGCCAGCACGAGTTCCTTTACCAAATCCTTGGTTTTGGCGGCGGAGTCAGGGTCGAGACCGTCGTCGGTGATGACCGTGTCCACCTGGTCGAAGCGCGCGAACAGCGACAGCGACGTGCAGCTCCACTTGGTGTGATCGGTCAAAACTATGGTGCGATCGGCGATGTCCATCATCGCCATATCGGTAGCGGCCTCAAGCGAGTTCGGCATGAGGAAGCCGCGGGGAATCGACACTGAATGAGTGCCGAGGAATACAGTGTTGACGCGCAGCGAGGCGACGACCTTGTCCGCAATCGGCCCGACAAGCGAGTTTGAGCGGGTGATTACACCGCCGGTGACAATCACTTCCACATCCTTGGATTCGAGGGCCTGCACCAACTCGGCCACTGGAATTGAATTGGTGAGAATGGTGATGCCGCTGGACTGCTGGGATTCGAGCAGATGCTGGGCAAAGACATAGGCCGTGGTGCCGCCGCCGATGGCGATCACGTCGCCAGGAGCCACGTATTTGATAGCTTCCTGGGCAATGGCATCTTTCAGACCGATGTCCATCTGGGACTTGACGGAGAACAGAGGCTCGCTCAGCAAGGTACTAGTGGTCACCGCGCCGCCATGGACGCGCTTCAACAAACCCTTGTCGGCAAGTTCGGCGATATCGCGGCGGATGGTCATCGCTGACACACCCAGCTCCTTCGATAGCGCAGTAATACGCACAGCACCGCGCGTGCGCAGCCTGCTCAAGATGAGATGCTGACGTTGTGACGAAATCATGCGAACATTATCGCACACAAAAGCTCACAAACCAAACCGGCTTGAGCGTTTTGGGGACAATTTCCCGAAAATTCCGGGCGATTCAAACCTATACTCCTGCAGAACCGCGCAAAAACGCACATTTTTCAGGACTGTCAACATGTAATGCTCCGAACTTCCTTCAGCCACCGTGCAGCACCCCACGAATCTCCCCTCAGTCGCTGCGCGACAGCTCCCCTCAGAGAGGGGAGCCAAGAAAGTCGAACTTAAAGAACAGGAACACCATGCTAGTCACAATCTGCTGAAACGTGAGACAATGGGCAATATGACTTACGTTTCTGAAAGCTTTTGGCACGACGCCGTCAACAAAGCCACCACTGACCTGTTCACTTTTGGCTATAAGCACATCATCAAGCCGAACTTCGTGTTCAACCATCGCCCCGATGAAGCGCATGATCAGATGATCGAATTTTGCTCCGTGGCCAAACACATGCCGCCACTGCTGTTTGCCGAGCGCATGATGCTCAACTACACCGATCCCATTCTGGAGACGAATGTGATGGGAATCGACTTCACCAACCCGTTCGGCCTGTCCGCCGGCCTCGACAAGAACTGCGAGATGCCCGTGCTGCTTGACAACGCCGGTTTCGGCTTTGAGACGGTCGGCTCCACCACCTCCCGTCCATGCCCGGGCAACGCCAAGCCCTGGTTCCATCGTCTGCCCGAATACGATTCGATGATGGTGCATGTGGGACTCGCCAACATCGGCTCGGACAAGGTCATCGAGCGCGCCGAGAAGGCATGGACCCAGGCAAACCAAATGCAGGTGTCCGTCTCAATCGCCCGCACCAACGACGACCAGTGCGGCGATTTGGACGAAGGCATCGAGGATTACTGCATCTCCATGCGCCGTGCCGCCGGCCGTACCGCAATGGTGGAGGTCAATGTCTCCTGTCCGAACACACACGTGGGTGAACCGTTCACCTCCACATCGGAGGCACTTGACCGACTGTTCACCGCACTCGACAAGATCGATCGCCCGCAGCCAACGCTGGTCAAGATGCCGTTGAATAAGCCGTGGGGTGAGTACAAGGAACTGCTCGATGTGCTGGCCGAGCACAATGTGCAAGGCTTGTCCATCGCCAATCTGCAGAAGGACCGCACCGGGCTTGAGATTCCGCGCGACTGGGAAGGCGGTCTGTCCGGCGGCCCGTGCACGCAGGCCAGCAATGAGCTGATTCGCAAAGTGTACAAGGACTATGGCGACCGGTTCGCCATCGCCGGCATCGGAGGCGTCTTCACCCCCGAGCAGGCCTATGAGAAGATTCGTTCCGGTTCAAGCCTGGTCATGTTCATCAGCTCGCTGATGTACCGTGGCCCGCAGCAAATCACCGTATTGAAGCGCGGCCTAGCCAACCTGCTGCGCCGTGATGGATTCGAGCATGTTTCCGACGCCGTCGGCGTGGACGTGGAGTAGTTTGCGAATCTAGATATCCCGGCTCCCGCTGGCGGGAGCTGCCGAACACAGTGAGGCTGAGGGTGGTCGACCGTATGTACGTTAACCACCCTCAGTCCGGCTTTGCCGGCCGGCTCCCGCCAGCGGGAGCCTATGTACACAACACTCAGTACACGCCACGCACGTATTGCGGTGCGTAAGGCGCCTCGGCAACCGGCACGCCAAGCTTGTGGGCGGCACGCAATGGCCAATTCGGGTCGCGCAGCGCAGCACGGCCAATCTCCACCGCATCAGCTTCGCCGTGAATCAGAATCTTCTCCGCCTGCTTCGGCTTGGTGATAAGACCCACCGCCGTCACCGGCACGTCGGCCTTGGCACGCACTTGCTCGGCAAACGGCACCTGGTAGTTCGGCTTGACCGGAATCGAAACGCCAGCCACGATGCCGCCGGTGGACACATCCACCAGATCCACGCCATGCTCTTTGAGCATCTTGGATACCAGAATCGTCTGATCCAGGTCCCAGCCGCCCGCGGCCCAATCAGTCGCGGAGATACGCACCAACACCGGCAAAGTATCGGGAACAACTCCGCGCACCGCGTCCACGATCTCCAGCAGAAAACGTACACGACCGTTCAGATCACCGCCGTATTCGTCGTCACGCTCGTTGCTCAGCGGATCAAGGAACTGGGAAATCAAATACCCGTGAGCGGCATGAATCTCAATTGCCTGGAACCCGGCGGCGACCGCACGGCCAGCCGCAGCGGCGAAGGCCCTGACGATACCATGAATCTCATCCACGGACAGTGCACGCGGCATATCCAACCCACCAAAAGCGATTTCGGACGGTGCCACCGTAGGCCATCCACCCGCTTCAACAGGCACGCTCTGATTCTCATATCCCACTGCAAAGCATCCGGTGGAAGCCTTACGTCCAGCGTGGTTGAGCTGCACGGCTGGCACCGCTCCGGCCTCACGAATACCATCTACAATCCAGCGCCAAGCGTCAATCTGGCCGTCTTCCCACAGACCCAGATCACACGGCGAGATACGGCCTTCCGGTGCCACTGCAGTCGCCTCGGCAATAATCAGCCCAAAGCCACCAAAGGCACGAGACACATAATGCTGGTAGTGGAACGGCGTGGGTTTGCCATCACGCGCATAGGCGGAATACGTGCACATCGGCGGCAGCCAGATGCGGTTACGCACGGTAAGGCCACGCAGCTCCATCGGGGTGAACAGCCCCGGACGGTTCTTCTTGGTCTTCTTCTCTTCTTTAGCCACCGTTGTGCCTTTCTTGTCTTGGTCTGACTTATGTTTGCTGGATTTGCCTGATTTACCGGACTTACCCGATTTCCCAGAGCCTGCAGATTTGCCGCCGTCCGCCGCTGCGGCAAGCGTCACTGCCTCCAGTTCGGGCACATCGAACCCTCGGAAATCAAAATTGCCGTGCGTCGTCTCATCGTCGCTCATCGCTCCCCTTTCCGATGCCGGTCGATACCGGTGGTGCAGTCGGCACAATATCCGTCATTATTGTAAGACGGGCGCAGGCCCGAAAAGGCCCGCGCCCGTCAACTACGTAACCAGCAATCACATATGTAGGTAATACGTCATGTGTTACTGATCGTTCTGTGAGTTGTTCGACTCATTGTTCGTGGACGAATCATTGTTATTGTTATCGTTATTCGTCGTGGTTGACCGTCTCGTACTATACGAACGTCCGGCAATACCGAACGTAGTGCCGCTGGTCATGTACTTCGCAACACCTTGACCGTAGTCGTTATCAATCGGCAATTGCTTCGCATCCGCGTAGGCATTGAGGAAGTTGCGCAATGCCGGTGCTGCAATCGTTGAACCATCCCAGTAGCTGTTGTACACACCATTGATGCGGATGTTGGCAATACGATGGGAATACGGAGCCTGTGCATCACCCACCGACGCAAAAGCGGCAATCTGGTTGGGAATGAACGATCCGCTGGATACGGCGAGGTCTTCGCTCGTACCGGTCTTACCGAAGGACTTACGCCCGTTGTTGAGCTGGAAGTTATGGCCCTGACCGTCGGCCCTGGTCACACCCTGGTTCAACGTGTAGGCAAGTGTCTGAATAATTTCCGGATCGACCGCCTGATGGCAGTTGGCGGAAGGCACCTTCAGGTCGTTGCCGTCACCGTCGGTGACCTTGGTGATAGCGATCGGGTTGCATTGCACACCGTTTGCGGCATACACGGCGAAGATGCTGGCCATGGTCAACGGCGAAACATTCACTGAACCGACCATCATGGACGGCGTGTACGAAGAGGTCTTTTCAATGGTCTCACCGGTTCTAGCGTCATGGTAGCCGAGCTCCGTGGCGGTGTCAGCCACCTTGCACAGCTTCATGATTGTGCCCATGGAAGCCTGCGTGGTGTTGTGCGAGCGAACCAGACCGAGGAACGGACTTTCCGGGTTCACGGTCGTGCCGAACGCGTTCTGCACCTTCCAAAGTTCGCTACCGCCGGTGTAGCTGCCGCAGCTGAAATCAGAAGTGGAGTACGCAGTGGTGGTTTGCAAGTTGTCGTTGATGGAATGACCCGCTTCCATCCATGCGACCAGATTGATGGGCTTCCAGGACGAACCAATCGTCCAGCCGCTGCCACCGCCATCGATGGCATCGACCGCATAGTTCTGACTCGTTTTGGTAGCGTCGTTCGCGGCCTCAGGCGTGGCGTCATAGTGGCGGTTAAGACCAAAGCCCAGCACCTCGCCAGTGCCCGGTTTCACTGCGGCGATTGCGATTTCCATACCGCTGGGATCGTCCGGCGGAATAGTGTTACGCGCGGTGTCCATAAGCATGCGGTTGGCGTCAACATCCAGCGTGGTAACGATCTTCAGACCGCCTTCCTGCAGCAACTTGCTACGCTCGGCAGCGGTTTTGCCGAACTCCTCGGAGTTCTGGATACGGTGCACCACATAGTCACAGAAGAAAGCGTAATCGCCGGTATCCTGGCAACCGACATTGACGTCCTGTACTTTCAGCGTGTCCTTAAGCGGAGTGTTCTTGGCCTCCGTGCATTCCTTCTCGCTGATGTACCCTTCCTGTGCCATCAGATCCAGCACAAGATTGCGCTGCTTCTGGCTCTCCTCCTGATTCGCCTCAATCAGCGGGTCATACTTGTTCGGGTTCTTGGTGATGGCCGCGATCGTAGCCGCCTGCACTGCATTAAGGTCGGCGGCGGACACGCTGAAGTACCGCTGGGCCGCGGTCTCAACACCATACAGGTTGCTACCAAACTGGGCGATGTTGAGATATCCCTGCAGAATCTCGGCCTTGGTGTACTTCTTCTCCATCTGCACCGAGATCAGCATCTCACGAATCTTACGTGCCACAGTGTCTTCCGTGGCATGGTATTGGGCAATCGAATCGTTGTCTTCAATGGCCTGCATAAGCAGCACGTTCTTGACATACTGCTGGGTCAGCGACGAACCGCCCTGCTGATCGCCCTTCAACAGATAGGTGTTGATGAACGCTCGCATCACGCCCTGCACGTCCACGCCGGCATGGGTCCAGAAACGGCGATCCTCACGCGCCACCACGGCCTGCTGCATGACCTTGGAAATCTTCTTCAGCGGCACGACGATACGGTTCTGGCTGTAAAAATCCGTAATGACGGTGGTGCCATCGCTCGCATACATCGTCGACTTCTGCGGGAGACTAGTCACATCGAAGTCCACGTTCTCGACCTTCAGTGACGGAATCACTGCCTTGGCTACGTTATTGGCACCGATGACGCCTGGGATAAGCAGCACGCTGGTCGCCACACCACCGCATACGGCAAGCATGATGTAGGCCAAGAGCAGAACGAGCACACGACGAACTGTAAGGGACTTCTTTTTGGGCATGGGCCCCATTCTAAATGGCCCGCCCTACCAACCGAGTGTTCGGCCCCGCAAAATGGTCAATCATCACAAGAACCGCACTCGTATAACGTTTGCTGAATAGCAACTGGATATGCAGCAAATCGCGAAGAAACGTGCCGTTAGCGCCGCGAGCGCCGAATCAGCATGCCTGGCTGGAAGATGATAATCGATCGGCCATCACGCGCAATCCAGCCACGATTCGAGAAGTCCATCAACGCCTTGTTCACGGTCTCACGACTGGATCCAACCAGCTGGGCCAGCTCTTCCTGAGTGAGGTCATGCGGCACTTTCAGGCCTTGTTCCACCGGCTCACCGAAGCGGGAACCAAGATTGAGCAGGGTCTTGGCCAAACGCGCCGGCACATCCATAAACACCAGGTCGGAGATGCGCTCATTGTTATCGCGCTGACGATTAGCCATCACCTGCAGCATATCGATGGCCACACGCGGATGCTCGTCCAGCCAGGAGAACAGGGTGTCGTGCTCCAACCAGACCACGCACGTGCCATGGCTCATGGCCACAGCCGACGCGGTGCGGGGACCACCATTCGGATCGAATACCGGAATCTCCCCCAGCACTTCACCGGGCGCATGGATGGACAATAACTGCACACGATCGTCGGAAGAAGTACGAACCAGCTTGACCCGGCCGCGCTCCAACAGATACATACGGTGATCGGTATCGCCCTCAGAGAAAATGTAGTCGCCTTTGTCGTATGCGGCGTGCTTCAGATACGGCAACAGTTCTTCGGCTTCGCTGGGCGAGACCTGCTTGAACAGTGCCGTATGCAGCAGGATGTTCTCCTCATCAGCAAAAGCATTTGGCGTTTCCAAGCTCATTGCACCGTCCTTATCTGTGTGGCCGTCATCGGTCATCCGTCATATTGTAACGCGACCCGCGGGATTCGACAGCGACGTTCCATCTATCGCACGGAGCCACCGCGACCCTCGCTACGAGGCATCACCGCGAAATTGAGCAGGGGTGAACCATGCGAGTAAATCATCGATAATCTGTTCACGGGTGAGACCGGTCTGACTTTTCATCGGGTCCACTCGTTTAACGGCGGATCGCACTGCCTTATCCGAAAGTTTCTCCTGGCTGGTATTGAGTACACGGGCCATCTTGGCCGCATCGATGTCGTATGCCATCGTCACATGGTGAAGCACCGCGCCCGACTCACCGGCGTTACCGGTTCCGGGGAATCTCCGTTGTGCCGCTCCCCCGATTTTGCCGTATTGGGAGGCGATGTCGTTCAGCCCGGCGAATCGCACGTCAAGACCAAGACCACGCAAGGCCTCGACCAGCCACCAATCGCACAGCCGGTATGATTCCTCAATGCTGATGCCATGCACGAAATCAAGTGGCGCATAGAGGGAATAGGTGATGGTGTTACCGGGCTCGATGAACATCGCGCCGCCGCCGGTGCAGCGCCGCACCACGCTGAATCCAAGCTGTTCGGCCACGGCCAGATGCACTTCGTCCGGAGCTGACTGGAATTTGCCGATGACCACGGCCGCACCGGCCCATTCCCAGAATCGGATGGTGGGCGGCCTCGTCCCCGCTGCGACTTCGCGGGCCCAGATTTCATCGATGGCCATCTGCTCGGCTGGGGTGCGTGGATCGTCGCGAATAACGGTGAGGTTACGCTTGAGCTCGTTCCAGCGGGACTGATATTCGGCGGTTTTGTCGGTCTGCCCATATTGTGTATCGACGGATGCAGAAGTTCCGGTGGTGTCTGTGCCGGCCACCCCCACCCGCTTTGCGGGATCCCCCGCCGGCGGGGGCGTAAGCTCGCTGCTTATAGCTCGGAGGAATGCGGTTTCGATGGCTGATGCGTCTGTGCCGATAAGCCGGCAATCAGAGTGCGCATCCAATACGGATTGCAACGAACCGCCTCGAACCAGAGCCTGCTCAAGGTCATGAATCAATGCTTCCGAAGCCTCGCCCCCGCTGGTGGGGGCTCCCGCAAAGCGGGTGGGGGTGGTCACATCAGGTTCGATAAAGAAATCACCGCTGATATGGCAGGATTTGATTGTGCCATCCTCGTCGACGGCCACATTCACGGCAACCAGTTTGCCGCCCGGCGTTTTGCATTCCCCATGTCGCATGTGCATGCGACCAGTATAAGAGTACTTGGCTCCCCTCCTTGAGGGGAACCAGAGACATCACATACGGGCCAGAATGTCCTTGCCGACTTGGTCGGTGGAGCGCACAGTGGAGCCGAGCTCCTCGATGTCCGCTTCCACAGCGGTGTGGATCTTCTTGGCCGCATCATCGAAGCCGAGGTGCTCGAGCAGCATGGCGGCAGAGAGAATCGCAGCAGTCGGGTTGGCCTTGTTCTGACCGGCGATATCCGGAGCGGAACCGTGAATCGGCTCGAACATGGACGGATATTCATCGGAGGCGTTGATGCAGCCGGAGGCGGAGTAGCCCACGCCACCCACCACGGAACCGGCTTCATCAGTGAGGATGTCGCCGAAGAGGTTGTCCGTGAGGATCACATCAAAACGGCTCGGGTCGGAGACCAAGAAGATGGTGGCTGCGTCGATATGCTGGTAATCGTGAGTGACCTCGGGATATTCCTCACCGACCTTGTCTACAATGCGCTGCCACATATCGCCGGCGTTGACGAGTACGTTCTTCTTGTGCACCAGAGTGACGTGCTTCTTGCGCTTCATGGCCAGCTTGAAGGCGTAACGCACCACGCGCTCCACGCCATAGGCGGTGTTGATGGACACCTCGGTGGCCACCTCCTGCGGAGTGCCACGACGAACAGCGCCACCCGCACCGCAGTACAGGCCTTCGGTGCCTTCGCGCACCACCACGAAGTCGATGTCGCCAGGGTTGGCAAGTGGCGAGGTGACGCCCTTGTAAAGCTTGGACGGGCGCAGGTTCACGTACTGGTCAAGGTCGAAGCGAAGCTTCAAAAGCAGGCCGCGCTCCAGAATGCCAGCCTTGATGCGCGGATCGCCCACGGCCCCGAGCAGAATGGCGTCGTTCGCCTTGATACGTTCCTCTTCGTCCTCCGGCAGAATAGCACCGTCACGCAGGTAACGCTCGGCACCCAAGTCGAAGTTCTCATACTCGAAGTCAGCTACACCTTCAGCTGCTTTTTCAAGCGCTTTCTGGGCCCACGGAGTGACTTCCTTGCCAATGCCGTCGCCGGGGATGACGGCAATTTTATATGTCTTTGCCATAGTTCAAGGAGCCTAGTCGCATGGCCACCTGATGGCCCGAACCAGCTCAGCTAGTGGACATGACACCTAATGAGCGAGACCCATCACGTCCATGCACCAGGCGTTCTCGTACGAGACCTCCTGCCACTGCTTGTAACGGCCGGAAATGCCACTGTGACCGGCCTCAACCTCAATCTTGGCCACCGCGTCCACGCCTGCGGACTGCAATCGGGCCAGCCATTTCAGCGGCTCGACATACAGCACGCGGGTGTCGTTCATCGAGGTGGTGATGAAAATCTTCGGGAACTGCGCTGCGGAAACGGCCTTGCCGGTGGCGGCACCGGCAGAAGAGACCTTGTCATCGACGGTTTCTCCATCACCGTCCTCCGCTCTGGCGACCGGCACATTCTCATACGGCGTGTAGGACTTCATGTACTGATACACCTCGGGGTCGTGCAGCGGATCACCCCATTCATCCCATTCGGTGACGGTCAGCGGCAAATCCGGGTCGAGAATCGAAGTCAGCGCGTCCACAAACGGCACATCGGCCTCAACTCCGGCATAGCACTCGGGTGCCATGTTGGCGATGGCACCCATAAGCAGGCCACCGGCCGAACCGCCATTGGCCACCGTGCGTCTGGCATCGGCCAAATGAGCGTTCTGCAATGCGCGCGTGGCATCCACGAAATCCTCAAAGGAATGCTTCTTGTTGAGTCGCCGCCCCTGCTCATACCAAGCGCGGCCCATCTCACCGCCACCTCGAATATGCGGCACTGCGTACAGCACGCCACGGTCGAGCATGCTCAACCGAGCCACCGAGAAGCCAGGGTCGGAGGAAATCTCATATGCGCCATATCCGGTGATGAACATCGGTGAATCCTGCGCCGGGCAATCACGATGCCAGACCAGCGAAACAGGAATCCGCTCACCATCGCGCGCGGTAATCCACACGCGGCGCTCCATATAATTACGCGGGTCGAAGTCACCCAGCACGGTGGCACGCTTGAGCAGCGCGTCTTTCCCGGTGGCGGGATCGATTTCGTGCAACTCGCCGGGACGCGTGTAGCTGGCAAAGGAGTAGCGCATGCGCGGCGCGTCATATGAGGGATTGCCGCCGGTGCCGATGGTGTACAGTCGCCGGGTCTCGCCGGGCAGGTGGTCGTCGCTGGCGCCATCGGAGGATTCGGTGTGGTCGGTGGTCGAGCCGAACAAACCGCCAAACCAGTCGCCGCTGCGCTTGCTGATACCGTCACCTTTCATGGAGGTCGCGGATTTACCTGTTCCCGGGCTCGCGCTGGTAGATGATTCAGCCTTTTCGGCATCATCGGTCCACAAGGTTTCGCCGTGGTCTCCGGTCACGTCTTGCCTATCCGCCGCGACCATGTCCCAATCGCCCTCAAGCGGCGGAGGCAACAACTCCACGAAACGCCACGGACGACCAGCCAGAAAATCAGCGGATGCAGCGTCTTTGGTCATATATGCCACATGCGGCTGCCCGTCGGAACGGTAGCTCAGCGATACAAAATGGCGGTGCAGGGCGATGCCCTCAATGCCCAGACCATGCGCACCTTGCAGAATCGCCGGATTGGCGGGATTGAAGTAGGTTTCAGTGATCGGCTTATCCGATTCGCCATGCTCACAGCCATAGGGCGAGCCGGCAGCCACGCATACGCCTTCACCCAGCCGGTAAGGCGGCTTATGGTCGCGCATGTCGATAACATCAATCTCAAAATTCGGGTTGACGGCGTTGTGATAGACCACGGCAAGCGGCACATCCTCGCCATGCTCACCCGCACCTTCAAAGCAGGCAAAGCTCACATCGTATTCCACGTCGGTCTGGCGCGGAATGAACGCCTGAAACTCGCCTTCGGGAGTGACCACAGGCAGCATCAGCACTTCGGTGGTGGTTTTGGAACCGGTGCCAATTACGATGTTGCGCTCATCGAAGCTGATGCCCACGCCCACCCAGAAACGCTCGTCCGCTTCACGATACACGCACACGTCATCGTCAACGGACGTACCAACCTGATGCCTCCATACGGCAAACGGACGCCAGGAATCATCGACCTCTACCCAGAACACCCATTTACCGTCCGGGGTGAAGCATGCGCTGCCGATACCATCAAAGTGTTCGGGTAGTTCCGCCGCCGCAGGACGCTCCGTGGCCTCGTCACCGGCTGTCGCTTCAGCCGGTTCGGCCGCGCTCGCATCGCGGAAAGACAGAGATTCATCAGCCATCGGCATATCGAGGTCAGGGAACGCCCCGTCAGCATCGGCGGCCGTCAAGGACTCCAAGTCTCGAATACGAAAGTCATAGCGTTCGTCACCGGTGACGTCGACGCCGTACAGCAGCCACCGGCCATCTTTGCTTACATCCATGCCACCGAGCCGGAAGAAATCATGCCCCTCGGACTCGCGGTTCACATCGAACACAATCTGCTCGCCGGGCATGGATCCGGGCTCGCCCTTGGCGTCCACCACCGGCGGCTCCCAATCGTTCTCGCCACGCACGGGTATACGGCACTGCACGCCGTACTGCTTGCCTTGTTGTGTGCGGGTGAAGTACCAGTAGTCGTTCACACGCGTGGGCACCGACATATCGGTCTCTTCCACGTGCGATTTGAGCTCCTCGAACAGCGTGTTGCGCAAACCGGCCAAATGCGCCATGCGATGCTCGCAATATCGGTTTTCCGCGGCCACGTAGTCGCGTACCTCGGCGGATTCCTTATTGCGCATCCACTCGTAATCGTCCTCGAATACATCACCGTGGAATTCACGGCGCTTCGGTTCGCGCTTGGCTACAGGCGGCATCGGCACTTCGGCGTTCGTCTTCTCGTCGGTCATACCACGCGATTGTACGCGAGACTCACACCACGTGTTCTTTCAGATACGGCAGCATGGTCTTCAAGATATTCGATCCGGTGGTGCCGGTGAACACCGGAACGTCGGTGACCGGCATCGGTTGCGTGGAAGTCAGGCCCGCCACGGAAGCCAAACCGGATGATTCCTTGGGACTGAGCTGACGAATCGCGATGGCCAGCACACGTCCTGGGTATCGATGGGCGATAGTGGCATACGTGGTGGGATCCTTCTGCCCATCGTCGCCAACAAGGATGAACTTCATGTCCGGAAAATCAGCCATAAGCTGCTCGGCGAACTCCAGTTTGTGCTGCGGGCCGGAAGGCACGAAGGTCTTCGGGCGCGGGTCAAGATCGCGTAACAGCAGCGGGCCTTCAGGAAACCCATGATCGGTGATGAAGTTACGAATCGAACTTTCCACATTCCATGGCGAGGTCGAAAGGTAGAAGAACGGCGCACCGGGAAACAGATCGGCGATGCGCGTGAACAGCACGCTCATGCCCGGCACGGAAGCCTTCTTCTTCGGGTTGAGGAAAAGCAGATTGTAGGCGGCCTTCCACAGCACGGGCGCCTGCGTGATCATGATGGTGTCGTCCACATCGGAGATGATGCCGACTTTGGCACTGGCCGGAATGGTGTACAGGTTGGCGGAAACGGGCTTGCGGCGCTTCACGCTGTACGAGACGCGATGAATACCGGGTTCAAGGCGATGCTCAGCCACGAGGTCAAGATATCCCGCGGAATCAGAGACCGCATATTCGCTACTGAGGTCACGGGTGCGATCGACCTTGTCATACACTTCAGAATCACCAATTTGTATGGTGTTCAACGGCATGTCATCAATGCTGGCCTGCACATGGGTGCGTGGGGCGGGCACGGTCAGCATGCCGCGAATGCCTCTGCTTACCTCGCCGGGTCGCGCGTTTTCGGGAGCGTATACCGTACGGCAAATCAATCGCGAATAGTCGCTGGTGCCATAGCCCACATAGGGTTCCACACGTGGATACCAGCCGAGATGGCGCACCGCCAGGGCGGAAAGACGCGACCAAATGCCGAACGTGCCGGTGAGGGTACGGCGAATCACACGGGTGAACGCCGGCTTGACCTCAAGCCGCTCACGGCTGGACGGTGTATCGAAAGTGGTGGCGGCCTTGCGCGCGGGAATCGGCACCGTAGGCATGTCATCGGGCGATGGCGCACTACTGCCATGTACTGGCGGCAGGTGTCGGGCGGCCGCTTCAAAATCCTCGCGTGGGCTTCTCATATGCACCAATATAGGCCACTCAGGTTATGAGTTCCTGAACATTTGGTTACCGTATGATCTTGGCGTATTCCTCGGCGGTCAGCAGCTCGGGCTCATCATCGTCGAGCTCAACCTTGAGAATCCAACCTTCGCCATAGGGATCGCCATTCACCACGGACGGATCGTCCGCCACGTCGCGATTCACGTATTTCACGGTACCGGCCACCGGGCTGATCAGCGGCTGAACGGCCTTCGAGGATTCAAGCTCCACGATTTCGTCGCCGGCCTCTACGCGGGTGCCCGGCTCAGGCAGATCCACAAACACGAGCTCACCCAGTTGGTCGGCGGCGTATTCGGTGATGCCGATAATGGCAAGATCGTCCGAACGATCCACCCATACGTGTTCGTCGGAGTACTCAAGATGCTCGGGAATATCGAGGTTCAGCGGCTGTTCGGTTTCATCACTCATACACACCAGCCTAACCTATAGCTCGCGTCCAAGCCACTCCTCAATCATGTACCGTGCGATGGTGGCGCGCCCTGGTGCCACCATTCGGCCGGCAATCAGCTCGGCGGTGTATTCGTCGCGCGTGACCCAGCGTGCGGTCACGGTTTCCGAACCGTCCACATGCACATCCGTGGTAATCGCATGTGCCTTGAACGCCATCATCAACGAGGCAGGGAATGGCCATGGCTGCGAACCCAAGTACCGCACCTCGCCCAGCTGAATGCCGGTTTCTTCGCGGGCCTCACGCCGGCACGCATGCTCAAGGTTCTCCCCCGCTTCCACGAATCCGGCAGACACCGAATACAGATTCGGGTCTTTCCACGCCGCATTGTGTTGCAGCAGCAGACGGTCCTGCCCGTCCACAACAGCGGTAATCACCGCCGGCTCGACGCGTGGGAACAAAATACGATTGCCGTCAGCCTGGTTGGAGCAACGCTGCGCCCATCCGGCGAGCGACGGCAACACGGGGGCACCGCATGTGGGGCAGAACCGCTGACGGCTATGCCAGATGCTCAGGGTGACCGCGCTGGTGGCCTGACCGGCCTCCCGCGCGTTGGCGTGTGGCGCAAATCCACGCAAATCCACCCAGTCGAACCGCGTTACGGCCTGTTGCAGCAGTGTGGGCTTCGGCGCGGCGTGGGATGCCGGGGTGCTGACCGACTCGTCAAATGCGTCATCCGCACCTTGCCCAGCTGAATCCGGTACACCAAAGGGAGCAGCGGATTCGGCGGCTCCGCCCGATTCGCCAGCACGCTTGCCAGCAGCGTTACCGTTGGCATTGGCCAAGCCCATCGCGCCATCGACAGTGCCGGCATCCTGAACACCCAGTACGCCGTTGGGCTGTGCGCCGGGCACAGCACCCTCACCGATTTCCGGCACGCGGGATATGTCCACTGCAATCACGCATTCGCCGCGCACACCACCGTACGAGCCGAGGAACATGGCAACCGCTTCAGGGTAACGGCGCAACTCCTCGCCAACGTATGCGCCCGGCAGCGTGGCGAGCCGCATTTTCACGTTCTCATAATCCACCAGGTCGCCCTGCCCGCGCGGCACGGCAACCAGCCCGCCACGGGTCAGCACCACTTTGGTGGCCGGGTCCGCGAGCAAGGTGTCAATCAGATCGGGCTCGCTACGCCGATCCACCTGATAGTCGATATCGCCTTGGGCAAGCGGCAGGAACGGCAGCGCGCGGGTCAGCGCCAACGGCGAGAAGTGAATGTCAGCAGTCATACGTATCTCCAAAATGTAGTTTTGCCCCCGCCGGCGGGGGCTGTCGGCGAAGCCGACTGGGGGTGGTCTCAAACGGAATCCTCGCCAGACCACCCTCCGACGCTACGCGCCACCTCCCGCCAGCGGGAGGAAGTCAGTGTTGTTGCACGCGCTTGACGAGCGAGAGCAGGGCACGGGCCACGGTGTCCGGGTGTTCGACGGCGCTGAAGTGACCGCAGTCGGGAATGTCCACGAATTCTGCGTCGGCGATCTTCTCGGCCAACGGCTTCAGCACACTCGGATTGCTGGATGGATCCTGCTCGCCGGATACCACCACGGTGGGCACGCTGATGGTGGCCGGCACATCGCTCATATCGGGACGGCCATAGGTCATGCGCTGACGCCACGCCAGACCGGCGGGATTCTGCTCCTCTATCCAAGCGGTCATGGTCTCGATGAATTCGGGCGTACGCTTCACGGTGGAATCGCCCTCGGCCGGGCGTGCGAAATGCATGACCGGCTCCACGGAATTGGTCTGCTCGGCGGCGTTCGCCATGGTCAGACGGCCTTCGCCGCCCACACCGTCAGAGGCGGCCATGGTGTCACACAAAGCCAGACCGGCCACGGCTTCGGGGTGACGGCGTTGAATATCCATCGCCACATAGCCGCCCATGGACAGGCCCACCCAAATCGCCTGTTCGTAGCCAGCGGCCTTAATCAGATCCACGTAGGCATCGGCCAGTCGATCCAAAGCCTCGCTATATGCGCCGTTGGCCATACGCGGCCCGGAATCGGCCTCGCTGGGAACCGGGGATTCACCCGAGCCCGCCATATCCGGCGCCCAAATCGGGAACGGCGGCACATCCTCCAGATCGGCAAAGTCGGCGAGCGCCTTTGCACAGACGTCCCACATGCGGTGGTCCACCGGGTAGGCGTTCATCAGCACCACTGGCACGCCCTCGCCGTCCCTATATATATGATTGGCCAGTTCTATTGCCATGAATTACTCCTTCACATTCGTGCCCCCGCTGGCGGGGGCTGTCGGCAAAGCCGACTGGGGGTGATCTCAGACGGAATCCTCCCCGGACCACCCTCCGGCGCTACGCGCCACCTCCCGCCAGCGGGAGGTTGAAAACTCAGATTCCGGCCCAAGCCAGCGCCTGCCGCACGATGTGGCCATGCCCGTTGACCATCTGCGCCACGAAAGTATCCATCATGTCGCTCTTCAGGTCCACCCATTCCACGTCCAGGGTCTCGTCCTGCGGCTTGCAGTCGCCGGCAATGGGCACCACGTAACACAATGCGATCGCATGCTGGCGCGGATCATAGTATTCGCCCAGCCCCGGCGTGGGGAAGAATTCAGCCACGGTGAACGGCTGCAGTGAGGTGGGCAGCAACGGCAGCGCGATATCTCCCAAATCCTTGGCCACATTACGGGCAATCGCCTCGCGCAACGTCTCGTGATACAGCACACGGCCGGTGATCAGCGTGCGCTCAATGGACCCGTCTTCGGAAACGCGCAGCAACGAGCCGACCTGGGCAATGCGCCCCATTTCATCGGTACGCACCGGCACTATCTCCACGTATGCGATGGGCATTTGGTGGCGGGCCCGGTTGATATCGGCCGGGCCAAGCCACCCCGGAGGATTGCCATGGCCCGAACCGCCCCCGTGAATGAAGTCCTCGGGCGTGATGTTGTCGAATTCGCCGCGGCCACGCCCGGCATCGTAATCGCCCTCATTGGGCACTTCATCATTCATGACTGGCATGGTCTCATTATCGCGCGCATTGATGAACATGGGCACAATTCACCGAAAAATTGTCTGTGAATTCTCAACAAAACGCCTCATCGCCTCCATGCGCCCGCAATCCATTCAGCTTGGGGCACAAGCTTTTGCCGAAATGTTGGGTGGTGCTGGGAAACTGGTACACAGCATCAAGCACTGTGTTTGAGGAAGGAACTTCAATGGCCACCACCGCCATCACTTCAGCTGAGTTTGAGAAGACCATTACTGACAACGAAATCGTGTTCGTTGACTTCTGGGCCACTTGGTGCGGTCCGTGCCGAGCATTCGGCCCGATCTTCGAAGCTGCGTCCAACGAGCCGGAGAATGCGAACATCGCTTTCGTCAAGGTGGACATCGACGCCAATCAGGATCTGGCTCAGGCTGCCGGCATTCAAGCTGTGCCTACGCTGATGATTGCCAAGCAGGGCGAGGTCATCTTCCAGCAGGCCGGCGCGCTGCAGGCCTCCGATCTGGACGACCTCATCGCCCAGGCCAAGGCGCTGGATCTGGCCGCCGCCAAAGCACAGCAGGCAGCGCAGGAGCAGCAGTAAGCCTTATCGCACTGCGGCAATGGAAGCGCGGAAAAGCCCATATATAGCGCTTCCTTGCACTGCTAACTACTACATATGCCATCCGTGGCGGGTCGAACACCCACCACGGTTTTTTATTCATCCACTCAACGTCCTATGATGGAGAGCAGTGTGTACCCAACCAAGGAGCGCAATGTCGAAGCACGCTGAGCGGACCTCATTCGTCAAAACCCTGTCTCGGGGCCAGTGGGCGAAGATCGCGGCGGCCGTGGCCGCAGTGGGTCTCATTGCCACTGCAGGCGTTATATCTCGCGACTTCTATCAGTCGAGCACCGCTACACCTTCCATCACCCCAACCTCATTCTCCGCCACTGATGGTGCGGCTTCCCGTTCGGCATCCCGCGGCGCGCTCAAGAGCACCACCTACGTGACCGTCAAGGTCAATGGCAAGTCTCGCGTGGTCCTCGGCGAAAAAGCCAGCATGACCACCGTCAAGGATGTGCTGGAAACCGGCGATATCGTCCTCGATCCGGAAGACAGCGTGACTCCGAGCCTGGATTCCAAGGTCAGCGAGTCCACAGTCATTTCCATCAACCGCGCCAACACCACGGTGGAGACCACCGACACCGAAATCGCCTTCAATGAAGTGCGCAAGGAGACCTCGAGCCTGCCCAAGGGCCAGGAGAAGGTCGAGACCGAAGGCGAGAAGGGCGTGCTGGAGACCACGTCTCTGGTAACCCGCTCCGGCGATCAGGTCGTTTCCTCCAATGTGTTCACCTCCTGGGTCAAGAAGGCTCCGGTCGATAAGGTGATTCTGGTGGGCACCTCCGCCGTGTCTTCGCCCAGCGCCGCCAGCCTCGGCACCACCACGCCGGCCGGCGAGATTCAGTCCTGGGCGCATGACTACCTGATTTCCAACGGCTACTCCGAGGCCGACTTCACCGCCGCCAACTTCATCATCAGCCACGAATCCGGCTGGAGCCCCACCGCCACGAACCCGTCTTCAGGTGCTTATGGCCTGCCGCAGGCGCTGCCGGGCAGCAAGATGGCTTCCGCAGGTGCAGACTGGCAGACCAACTACCAGACCCAGTTCAAGTGGTTTGTGAATTATTGCAAAGGCCGCTATGGCTCGATTTCCGGCGCGTACGCGTATTGGCAGGCGCACAAAAGCTACTAAGCCAGCCAAATCAACACGTACACAACAGGTTCCGCGCCGCAAGAAGGCTGAGTGAAACCCGGCCCAAACGCCGAGCGAACTCATGCGCATGATGCCGGTTCCCAATCATCGGGGACCGGCATCGGCATTTCTGCGCCTTATCAGCCGAATCCTTGCATTATGCAACGCCCTAGAGGTCACTTTTACCGTGTCATACGAAGTGCCCTCCACAACTGATTATGCGAATCCGTGACGGCATAGCGGCACAAAGCACGCGATATTGAGCTGGTTTGCAACAGCAAATGGTGGAAATGCGCACTACTGTTATTCGCGGTTCCTTTGACAATTTAGGCTAGCACAATCACTTACTGCTTCGGCTCATCTTTCGGTTCCGTCACCTGATTGTCTGTACCGTCTGACTGTGTTGGCTGTTGCTGCTGCAACAACTGCTGCTGCCTTAATCGTGCATAATAATCATTCAGAGCTTTCTGTCGCGCTGCTTCTCGCTGAGCTTCAACAGCTGCACTGTAGTTTGCCATGGACGTGTTGACTGCATCCATGGACGCAGTCAACGTGTTGACGGCATCCTGCATGGCCTTTACGTCAGTGCCCTGCTGGGACAGCACGGTATTGGCGTTGGCGATGTCGCTTTCCAGCGTCACTCGCGTTGAATTATCGTCGACGGCATACAGGCTGTTGTCCAGCAAAGTCTGAGCCTCGGCTATCTTGCTCTGCAGCGCCTGCTGAGCGTTAGCCTGATCCTTGGCGTTCTTGCTGTCCGTCACGGCCTTTGCCGCGGCAGTAATCGCAGTGGCGTTCTTCTTGGCGGTCTTGGTCTGACTAGTGGCCGTCTTGGCATATTCCTTGAGGTCCGACGTAGAAGCTGAAGTCTTGCACTCCACCGCTTCCACGTTCTTTACCGCGGCGATTGCCTTCTTCAGCGTATCTATGGTCGCGCCGTCAGCCACTTGATCAGCTGTAATGCTTTGAGCACTCTTGGCGTCGGCCAACGCCTTGGCCAGCGCCTTCTGAGCGGTGGAATTCTGGTCCACGGCCTCAGTACATGCTGTCAACGCATCCTGATGCAGCTGATGGCTTTCCTGACGCTGCTCACTGGAACGCCAGTACCATACACCACCAATGATCGCTGCAATCACCACCAGCGCAGCAATCAGCGAAATGATAATGCCCTTGGTCCTCTTCTTGCCGCCCTTGCCACCGCGAGGAGTCTCTGCCACACGGTCTTCTTCCGGCTCCTCCACCGGCTCGGGATTCTGTTCGATGGCACTGAAGTCGATGTTCAGATCGTCTGTGGCATTGGTACGTTGCGGCTTGTCATCAGAAATCGGCGCGAAAAGCGGCAGCGTCGCATTATTATCCCGCTGAGGCGACTGAGCACTTTCCGCAGTATCAGGTGCCGCAAAAGTCATCGGGGCAGTAGCCACAGCATCGGAAGGGGAAGAGGCATCGCCAGCAGTATTCGCCGCACTCGCAGTAGGCCATTCCAATACTTCGTCAAAGCTGGGGAAGACGGACTGAACGCCACCCGCAACAGCCCCCGTACCATTGTCACCCTGCGCAATACCGCCGTCGTTCTCGTCGAACGAGATGGGCGGTATATCCCAGAAGGTATCGACGATGTCGCCGCGAGCCGGCGACGTAGAGGGACCAGATTCCGCGTTCGGTTCAGGGCGTTCGGCTGTTCCCATGCTCTTCTCATTCCTTTGCATCATTGAAGTCATTCCAAACTGTCAGTTTATCCAGCCCTATGCCGAGCGTGCCAGCTGGTATTTAAGAATGTCACAATTCTTTACTATTCGATATACAGCCAGCACCATAAATCCAACAACTCAGTCTTATAACAGTAAACCGTGCGGCACAGAAGTACCGCACGGTTCATATTGCAAGACGATCGGCAAACGCCAAACTATTACTTGCGGGCTTTCTTCTCGCCCTTGCTCTTGGCACCCTTATGAGAGCTGCGCTTGTTGCCGTCCTCGTAATAGTAGTAGTAATAGTTCTTCGGGTGTATCTTCTTCGGATCAGCGAAGTTGAAGATGAAGCCGAGAATCGGCACTTCAGCGGCCTGCAGAGCCGTAGCGGTGTTCTCCAGCTCCTTCTTCTCCACTACGCCCTTACCAGTCACGAGCACCAGACCGCCAGCCATACGTCCGAACACGGTGGCGTCGTTGGCCACGGACAGCGGAGCAGTATCGATAATCACGTAATCGTACTGGGTGAGGGCCTGCTCGACCATTTCCTTCATGAGATCGGAGTTCAGCAAGATGCTGGCGTTAGCCGGGCGCTTGCCGGCAGGCATGATGTGCAGGTTCGGCTTCCAATACTTCTGAATGACATCGGCCGGGGACGCCTGGCGAGACAGCACGTGAGACAGGCCCACGTGGCCTTCAATGCCGAGCTTGTGAGCCACGGACGGGTGGCGCAGATCAGCGTCGATAAGCAGCACGCTCTTGCCTTCCTCGGCGAGAGCCACGGCAACGCTGGAGGAAACCGTGGTCTTACCTTCGGACGGATCAGTGGAGGTGATGACCAGCAGTCGGCCATGACCCTGCGTGGCGGTGGTGGTAAGGAACGACAGGTTCGTACGAATACGACGGAATTCCTCGGCCTCGCTACCGGCCGGCTGAGCGACTACGACCGGGCGGCTGTCGTCAAGAATCGTGGCCTGTGGCACAGTACCCAGCGAAGAAGCGTGGGTCAGCTCACGCACATCATCGGTGGAGTCCACCTTGGTGTTGAGGATGTCCTTCAGCAGGGCAACGCCAATGCCTACGATGAGGCCGAGAATCAGGCCCGCGGCCAGATACAGCGGAATGTTCGGGGAGCTCTGCCCAGTAGGAGTCTGAGCCTTCTGCACTACCGTGAGCTTGATGGGAGATCCGCTGGAAGAGGAGTCGTTGTACAGGTCGGAAGAAATCTGATCGGCCAGGTTCTTCGCCACGCTGTTGGCGATGTCGGCCGCTTGCTGCGGATCGCCGACTTCCGCCGAGATGTCTACCATGAACGTGTTTGTGGGGTTCGCAGCGGTCACCACGCCGGCAAGATCGGTCGTGGTCATATCCAGACCAAGATCCTTAATGACGGGCTGGAGCACGGCTTCGGTCTTTACCAGTTCCGGATACGTCTTGATCTGAGTGTTCAAATAATTGGCACCCGAGCTCATATCGTTGGTGGTCTGCGTCTCGCCGGACTGACCGGCATACGTGGCGAACATTTCAGCCGTAGCCGTGTACTTCGGCGGCATGATGAACGCGACAGCTGCAACCGCAGCAAACACCATCACAAACGAGATAATCGCAGACGCGAGATGTTTGCGAACAATCTGCAGCAAATCAGCGATGGTCAATATTCTTCCTTACCTCTTCGGGAAATTCTCACAGATGGTCTATAATTTAGCACATACCGGGGAACTTCTCGAGCTTTTGTATCCTTGCGAACAATGACCAAAACCCTTGATACGACTGCAGAATAACTGTACACAATCGCAATCACAATGTATTCTCACTCAATATTTTGCGACAGCACTATTTCCCTATTCCATATTATGAATTGAAATTGAGAATGTGATATATAAAATTGTAATTCAAATTATCATTCATTACAATCAAAATTGTCAATAATATTTATGCAGTGTGAAGGAGTATATTATGGCATCCTTGCTTCAAGGATTCGAAGAAGTTCAGCTAGTTAAGCCCGTTGGCAAAACGGTAATGACCGTTACCGATTCCGTTGTACGTTTTAATAAGGCCACCGCAGAAGTGCTGAATTTTCCAGCACAAGTTAAGATCCTTATTAACGATAAAACCAGACAAATTGCCGTCACGCCGACTACCGCTAAGGCGAATAATGCCGTGAAATTCAGCAAGGGTGAGGGCAAGCAGACTACGTCTGTAAGTATCAAGGATGCTGTGCTTGTTGAAGCAATTTCCAAGTACTTCACGCTTGTCGAAGCTCCAGAAGGCGAGGTCTCTTTCGCCTCCGTCAACGGCACTGCTTACCCGGGAGACAAGACCGTGATTTTTGATGTCGCAAACGCCACTGCCGGCACCATGAAGCGCCGCGGCCGCAAGAAGGCTGAGTGATTTCTGCTTAATTCGCGATTATACGAATACTGTAAAAGCCTGAATTTCGAATTAATGATAATTCAGGCTTTTATTTCCAAAAAACCAGCATGGCTTGGGTTGAACAATACATGCACCAGCCCCACGGAGAGGATCTAAACGACTGATTGGCCCATAGATTATTCAGTTTTTGTAAGCGACTGCCAATTACTTGGTGGGAGTTTAAAAGTACTTCATGAAAGTGAACGGTTGACCGAACCCCCATCACCTCACCCACACATGCAACTGGTACAGTTCTCACGGAGGATATGGGAGGGAACCAAGTATGTCCACACCGAACAATACGCAGCTCGGCAACAAGTCAGTTCAAGAAAAACGCAGAAACTCCGGTCATTGCCCCGCGCTACAGCGTGGGGCAATGACCGAGACGCTGACTCGTATCACCATCACCCCATCAGACATGTTGATGTTTGCCGCAGTGGCCATGCTGCCATTTGATGGCACAAAAATTGGCATTCCACTCCCCTATTGGACGCCAATCTCCCCCTGGTTGTTCACCCTGTACACAATCATCAACTGGCGATACTTGCGCGATACCGCACGCCGCTTCCTGCCGTTCTTCCTCTTTCCCCTGCTACTAGTGCTCACATCCGTATACGGCTGGCAGTCATATGGAATACACGCCAGCGCAACCGCAAAGTCATTCATCTCCATATTGTTAGGGCTGGCGTGCTTGGCTTCGCTCGACATCGCGATCCGCATTAAACGTGTACCTGTACGAACATTGTTAACTACGCTATTCACCGCATATGTAGTGGCATTCCTCATTGGGATACTGCAATATATCGCTTTAGAACGACATCTGAATTGGCAGCCAGTACAAGCATATTTTTGGGGTGCCCTGTATAGAAACTATGCGAGCGTTCGTCCTCAATTCATGTTCGCAGAACCCAGCTATATCGGCATGCATCTGTTCGGCGTACTCCTGCCAGTTTTCTGGCTGACCCGCGACCACAAGATTGGCATATTGATACCGATATTTGCCGCTGGAGCAATTGCGATGGGCTCCGGCACCCGAATCATACTGGATACAGTGGTAGCTACATTTATCTGGCTGATAGAGACAATCAACTTCCACTCACGTAAGGTAACAGCTGGGTTCGTCGGTGCTTTAGGACTTCTTGGAGCAGGTGGATTGAGCGCAATTATCATCAATCCGCGTCTAAACTCTTTAGCCACCAATGGATTACTTGCTGGTGACGGATCGATGAGTGCAAGAATCTTCCATATGCTCGCTCCCATGTGGTCATGGAAACATGATCTATCTCACTTCATGTTTGGATGGGGCGCAGGCAATATCTCTAATGCAGTGCGTACTGGTTACGCCGGTGCCCGCCAATGGTATGACGCCCATGGCGGTGCGCCCAATACCGAAATCGATGGTTTAGCAAATCCCCCAGCGGATACTTTCACAATGAGCATCTATGCCAGCTTCATTACCGAATTTGGTCTATTCTGCTTTTTGGCCTTCTTGCTCTTGGTATTAGCACACGTAGCGGTCCATCATGGATGGAGCCGACGGAACATATGCTGGTTCATTCTTCTCGCATACCTATATATTCAGTTTGAATCATACGCATTCTATGCAATTCCACTGTTCATATGGGCTGTCTGCACAATAATGAATCGAGGAAAAAACAACATCAATTCCCTTTAGATTGCGAGAATCACAATTCGCTACTCTCTATTATGCCGATAAAGAGTGCGCATACGCCCGTTGTCTAATTGAAAGTGCAGCACCCGTTAGATTGGAGATTGTCCGGATAGCCAAGCGGAGGGGTGTTGCGCCTTGGGCCAGGTGTATTCGCATTTGTCGGAAGAGGAACGGCAGGTCGTCCGGATTGAGATGGGCAACGGGGCGAGCGTGCGCCGCATAGCCATGATGCCGGGACGGCACGCGAACTGCAGGAGACCGTCGACGAAACCGACAACAGGCCCATGCGAGTGCTCGGCTAGCGCACCCCCGCCGAGGCATTCGCCGACGAACCGCCAGAATCAGCCGAGAACAAGGATGTTGCACTTACAAATAGATAACGGATTCTTTGACTCTTAAGGTATCGAAGCGTATACTGTAAAGACGATGAGCTTAAGCAGGCATGCTTATGATCGTTGTCCGCTCGGGGGCTCTTCTGAACCCCCGAAGCTATTTTTGATATCCAGGATACAGTTCCGGCATCAAGTAGTACGATTTGCGGTTTTGCAGGTATGAAATTCCAGATGACCGATGAAGATGTGGAAGCAAAATCTGCGCAGTTTTCAAGACCTCGCGGTCGCCTTTTGAACTCATATCGTCACGTTTTAATCGAACCGCGCGGTTCAATATGAAAAGAGCCGTATCAATAGCCTGAAGGCCAAAATACTTGCGTGAGTCTTCCCAACGGAACGGGAAATCAATGTGTGCAAGATCCGAGCCTACATATCCTTCCGTCGAGCCGAGTAGCTTATACCGTTTCAGCATGCCTTCGTGAGCCGCTGGATCAGATACCTTATCCGCCACAATCTGTATGTTCCGGATGCCCTCTGACTCCGCGTAAAAGTTGACGCGCTCCAGACAATACCGCAAAGCCAAAGAATGAGGATCATGCGCATGCTCGCCGTACCGCCGCTTAAGCTGGCGTTCATGGACTCCGCGTACAAAGAGAACGCCTCCGCTAGCGGTTATCTCATTCATCAAAGAACGATAGATACCGATAGCAGCACGATGTTTTCCTTTCAAGCCAATCCAATCATCTTTGTACTGGAACATGCACTGACCGTGAAACTCGGCGTCCTCGGGAATGTTGAAGCGCTCATGAGCGCGTTGACGTACCCGTTCAAAGCCGGCGTTAATTGATGCCAGCTGATGATCATCCACAAGCATACAGCCTACGTAAAAGATCCCATAGCCGAATGGCTCCAGCTCTGGCTCATCTGACCCATGCGGTGATTCAGATTCATCAATAAACGCGTAGTACATGTGCATATACTAGCGGATAACGCCCGTCTTCTTGCGCAGATTCGGTTGTGGGTTCCGATGAAAAGGACATGGCCCGGCTTTGGTGCGATTTTCAGTCGCTTACACATGAAAACCGCGATTGGAAAGAAGGCCGGAAGCCATGTCCGATAAAATCATACGGTTCGACGACGCCATGTTCGAGTCCAAGCTCGATGCCTTGGTTCGAGTCAAGGTCGAGCAGACCATCAACGCCATGCTCGACGCCGAGGCCGACGAGATCGCCAACGCAGCCAGATACGAGCGCGAGACCGACCGGAAGGCGTTCCGCGCCGGCCACTGCGAGCGCACGCTGGCCGCCAAGGCCGGCAAGTTGAGTCTCAAGGTGCCCGAATTGAAGGGCGCCCTGTTCGGGTCGGCGGTGATCGAGCGCTGCCGGAGGCGCGAATCCAGCGTCGAGGAGGCGCTCATGGAGATGTACATGGCCGATGTCGTCCACGCGCCGCGTGGACGACATCGGCCAACTTCTGCGGGGCGAGCGGATGCCCCCGCAGACGCTCTCCGACAAGCTCAAGAAAGTCTACGAGGACATAGACGAGTGGCGGAAACGCCCGTTGGAATCCGAGTACCCGTACGTGTTCGTGGACGGCGTGTGGCACAAACGCTCGTGGGGCGGGCACGTGGAGAACGCGGGCGTGCTCGTCGCCATCGGGGTCGACGCCGAGGGACGCCGCGAGGTGATCGCGGTCGACGAGGGCATGAGGGAGGACGCGGCCAGCTGGGAGCAGTTCTTCAGGGGGATGATCGAACGCGGGCTGAGCGGCGTGCGGCTGGTGGTGGGCGACCGGTGCGCCGGTCTGGTGGCCACCGTCAACTCGATGCTGCCGAAGGCGAAGTACCAGCGGTGCATGGTGCGCTTCATGCGCAACGTGCTCTCCAAGACGCCGCCCGGCCACCGCGAATGGGCGTCGGCGGCCCTGAAGGCCGTCTTTGCGCAGGAATCGCGCGAAGACGGACTGGCCAAGGCCGAGACCGTCGCCGCGAAGATGGAGACCAGGAGGCTGAAGGCCGCCGCCGACTGCCTGCGCGAGGGGATCGGCGAGACGACGACCTATCTGCTGGGCGAGTTCCCCCTCGAACAACAGGATCAAGCTGCGCACGAGCAACATGATCGAGCGATTGAACAAGGAGATCCGCCGGCGCACCCGGGTCGTGGGCAGCTTCCCCGACTCCAACGGCGCGCTCATGCTCGTATGCGCCAGAATCCGCTACGTCACCTCACGCTCGTGGTCGGACCGGCGATACATGGACATGTCCCGGCTCGATGACAACCTAGGCGCAGCGGCATGAAAGTCACGCCAACAGCTGGACAACAGCCAATCTGCGCAAAGAAGCGGGCACTACCGTCAGAAATGGTAGTGCCCGAAAGGTTGCGCCCGGAACCGGCGTCTCGGAGAAGGCGGATCGGACGGATTACGGCCGGGGACGGGCTCGTGGCGCATGTTCCCGGACGTCGCAGGCGCGGTTCCCACGAGGGCGAGATGACTCCAGCTCCCGGCGACCTGATCGCCCGGGACTTCACCGCCGAACGTCCCGACGAGAAGCGGCTGACGGACATCACCGAGACCAAGGCGGCGGACGGCAAGGTGCATCCCTCGCCGGTGATCGACCGCCACGACGGCAAGACAGTCGCCTGCACAGCCGGACACGGCCCCGACGCGCAACCCGCCGACACCATGCCGGGGAAGGCGGCCGCCACGTTACCCGAGAGCGCGCGTCCTCCGGCGCATTCCGACCGCGGCCGTCACCATAGGCGGCCGGGACGGCCGGAACCCATAGCGGTTCGGGCCGACCGGATCGACGGGCGCGAAGGGCCGTTCGCCGGATGAACGGCCGCGGAGGGTTTCCTCGGCGGGATGAAGGTCGAGTCCGTCCACCCCAAGCGGCGGGAGGAGCACACCCGTGGGGAGGTGCTCGCGTTGATCGACGAGTACATCCACTAGTACAACCACGATCGGGCATGCGGCGGATTGTCGGGCTGATCGGCAGGCACGCCTCCACGGGCGGCTGCACGAACAATCCGGCATGGCCACGTATTTCGCCGATCCGTACAGCTCGTACCAGCGTGGCGGCAACGAGAACCGTAACGGCGTGATCCACCGCCACCCGCCCAAACGCTCCCGCATCGAACCGTCTATGGCCAACGACGTGCAGGCCATCATGGACGAGATCAACAACCGTCCCATGCGGGTGCTCGGCTACCGCACACCGGCCGAGGCATTCACCGATGAACCGCTAGAATTAACCAACGAACAAAGGCGTTGCACTTCTAAATAGATAGCGGGCCTTTCAAACCAGCGCAACTATCTACAATCGTTACTTTAACTCGCCATTATAGTGAAGTAACCGAAATCCTATAAGGGAAGGTCCTGTTCCACATGACAACGGAACCGGACCTTCCCTTCTTATGCCGTTCTATGTCGTTTTTGCCTGCTCTCATACTGATTATCCGGATATAGTCTCCGTATAAACAGCTCTTCCGAGATATGCGATTGACCTATCGCGCATGGCTTGCAAAGCGATATCGGCTTGCGAAAAATCAATCACCTGGCCTTTGTTCGTTACAGCAACAGCAGGAATCTGCGTGAAGTCGGTGATAATGCGATCCGTCAATCCCAATTCCTGCAATACCTGCCCACGACGGGTGTCCAACTCATGCTCTTTCGTACCTTCGGTATAAACCCAGAAAGTCTTATGAAAGTTGATGGAAAACAGCGTTCCATGATAGGAATCGGTAAGCACCGCCTGAGCATGACGCATCAGAGAGAGGAATCCCTCAGGACCGGCCTCCAACACATTAATCAATTCCGCACAGTTCGGCACATTGCCCGCCATCGGCGTCAACACTGCGATGCGCATGCCAATACGCCTGGACAGTTCCTTCAACTGATTAAAAACACCCACCGCACGCTTAGGACGAAGCAACGAATAGAACAGCAGGTACGGCCCCTCCCCTACCACCGTCTTCCGGCATGCTGGAACGTGTCTCATCCACTCATTCGCCGTCAGCAACAACGTCGGATCGCACACATGCTCAACATGCTTACCACTCACTCGCTCCAAACGCGCGCATGCGGACCGTTCGCGAGCCGACAGCGCATCGAATCGGGCGAGCGCCGGACCGATAAGCTCAAGTTCCTCATCGTTCATGGTAGCCGGCGAAGAAGCGTATGAGATTTTTCTACGGCGCGTCCACTTCAACAGGTATGGATCCATGTATTCCCAATCCACACGTGCCAATTCGTTGGAATGCTTGTTGATGATTTGGTCGCTGCCGCTCACCGCAACGTCGAATGTTTCGGCCAGCTCATTAAGTTCTTCAGGAGCGCGATATTGCTTCGCGCTCAACTGCAGATTCGTGTGAATGAACTGTTCGAAACGCTTCATTCTGAGTTTGCGCTTGCCAGCTACTGGCAGCATGGTCAGATCGGCAAGTGTCGATTTCAGTCCCTGTCCGCGGAAATACAGACGTTCATAGTATCGTTTGCCTTCTTCGGAGCGGTAGTCGACCATGGTGACGTTGTGTCCCATGTCCGCAAACTTTGTCTGTGTTGCGTACGCCTGCAGCACCGAACCATAGTTGTAGGCCGCATGGTAGGTGATGATTCCGATATTGAGCGGATGACCGGCCATGTCGTGTTCCTTTCGTTTCAAGCTCATTCGTTTGTCGGTTTTATTGTTCAGTCGCCGAATTGCCTGTGTCGCACCCAAGCTATCGCAGCGCTGATGTCATATAGATGACATTTCATGGAAAGCAGGGCCACTCGTCTGGTTATCGGGAATCTGCCTCCACGATATCGCCGCAACGGCTCTTGGAATACCGGTAGATTCAAGGTTTGCCGATATCGGGTTTTCCGTTCCTTGCGATTCCAAGGTACCTGTGGATTAAACAGGTAGTTGACCATGATGATGGTCAGGTGGAACAGCGCATAATCATCAAGACACTGCATGTAGGCTTCCCGTGTATCGGCGGGTTCCATCTGCCGTACGGTGTCCTGTAGCGCTTCGATTCCTTTCACCGTGCGCCGTACATAGTCGGTTCGGAACGTCCGTACCGCGGATTGCGCATTCCTTCGATACTCATATGCCATTGCATTCACATATCCGATACGTTGCGCCGCAGCGCACGCACGGAATGCGAATTCCGCATCTTCCCCCAAGCTCAAGGATTCGTTGAATCCTTGGATGCTTCGCAGTACGGACATGCGGTACAGTTTGCCCCATGCCAAGGCGATTCCCCGTTGCGGACGAAGCATGTCCTCGCAGAACTTGTCACATTCCAAGCCTTCGAAAACCTTGTTTTCGTTCAGATAATGATGTGTTTCGGCATCCGCATCGGCATTCGCTCCCAGTACGCTACGATATGCTCCCATCACAATATCGCACTGCCGCTGCATGGCGAATTCCAGCAGATTCCCAACGGCGTCTTCGGCGAGCGCATCGTCCGAATCCACAAACATGGCCCATTGTCCGCTCGCTGATCGTAGACCGGCATTACGGGCCGCCGATACGCCTGCATGTTCGATTGTTTCGGTATGGACGTTCATGGATGCTGTAGCCCATGTCGATATGGAAGTTGTATCGAACGCCGGTTTCCCGTCAAAAACGATGACGGCTTCCATACGAAAGTCGTCCCCTCGCTGCTGCTGCAGGCTTTTCACACAGTCGTGCAAGGTCTGAATCGGGGTTTGATATACCGGAATGATGATGCTGACGAGTTCGGTCATGGTCAGTTCAGTTCCCGTGTGACGAATTCCGGCCGGTATCGGAAGGATACTGGTGATTCGATGGATTCCGGGAAATTGCCGATGGCCACGAATGCGATAAGCACTTCGTAATCAGGCACTCCCAGCAACTTGCGTATCTCTTGTTCCTGATTCGCTCGCATCATGGTGTTCAGCGGGCATGATGCGAGCGATTCGTATTCGAGGGCCGTGAGGAATGACATGGTGAACAGTCCGCCGTCGATGTATGGCTCGTTACGCTCCTCGACACTGACGAAACTGCGGACGTCCACGCTGATGAGCGCCAGTACGGGCGGCATGCTGTATCCGCGCCACCCACCTTGCAAAGTCAGTGCTCGTTCAATGAATTTCGGATTGCGGATGAACAGTATGCGGTATGCCTGTCGATTGCATACGGATGGTGTTTTCATGGCGATCGCGACCGCGTTGTGAAGCTTTTCCTTGTCAACGTCCATTTCCGCATATTCGCGGACACTGGTACGTCCGGCGAACAGTGTCGCGTAGTCCGATGACGCGTTGTTGCGTTTGTCGGCGGCACGAACGGTTTTGGTTCCAGCTTCGGCGGCACTGTCGTATGGTTTGTCCGCTGAAGCGATTTCAGCGGGGAACCATTCGCCAACGAATCGGGGAACCGGTTTTCCAATTGCGCGATGCTTACGCACGTATGCCCGGATGACGTTCTGCGCGACTTGGTATGTCACATCGTCCACCGGATAGCTATGCTTGCGCCATTGTTCCATCACGGTTTTGAGCTCGCTGAACGCGGATCTGCCGAAGCCGTCGCGAAAACACTGGTGCGACAGTCCTTTTTCGATGCGATGGATATAATACACCATCGTTCCGCGAAGCTGTTCGGAATGTTCGGACTGTTCGCTGTTCCATGGTCCGGCGCAATTGCTCAGGAATCGCTTGCGCTGCCGGCTGTAATATGATTTCAGTTTCATATCCGCCTTGGCACGCTGCAATGCTCGCCACGCATGCTTTGGCACCATTTTCCTGATCTGCTGCTTCACACTCATTGTCATTCCCTTTCCTGTAGCTCCGGCATAATCGATTGCATCTCTTCCATGACTTTTTTGGCGTAATGCCCTTCACGCAATCGAGCGCCCAAAACCTCCGCCCGACGCGCCATCGTGAGGTATTCTTCTTCGTCGATGTCATGTTCCGCCTGTATGGCTTCGCGGAGGGTGTTCACAGCGATTCCAACGCCATGTTCCGTCACGAATGACGCGAGCGCCGCTTCCTTCCAGATGATCACTGGTTTGCCGGAAGCCAAGTAAAGCGAAAGTTTGTGGGGGTTGTTGACAGTCAGGTATTTGCCGTAGAACCCTGTACATGTTTCGGCGCTGTCGCCGTCCCAAATGAGACCGAATCGTCCTTGGAGCTTGTTCGGCAGTTCATCAGGGGTACAGATGCCCCGATACCATTCGGAAGGACCACGTTCAGAGTCGAATTTGGGACCGTAAAGGTTGATATCCGCGTCAGGAAATTGCTCGGCGAGCCGATAGAGATATCCGGCTTTATCATGGCTGAGATTTCCTGCGATGTCGATGCCATGGCGCCGTTCTGGCGGCACCGGTGTCACATCAGGCAGCAGGTAATCGAAAATGCCGATTTCCTTGATTGGAGCCTTGGCCCCATATTCTCGCAATACCTCACTCATGCGAGGATTATGGCTGATCAAAGCGTCGGCCTCTGCCACCCACTGTTTGTCGAAGCCAGTGAAGGAGTATCCTCGCAGGCTTTCCAGATCATGCACCAGCATGATGAACCGTACTCCCTGTTCCTTCATTCTGCGTACGGAAGGCAAAGCGTACAAGGAAACCTTGTTATACATAATGAGGGGAAATTGGATCAGCACCACATCCGCCGGTTGGACGGTACGTTCCAATCGTTTCCAATCGGCGATGGTATAGCCGACGCATAGCAGCTTGTCGACATACCCTTTGTTTTCTCCGGGGTGCACTTCGAACGGTTTCCATGCGTCCTGTTCGAGCAACTGGCGAATGTCATCGCGTGCTTTGGAACCAGCGTGAGCGTGGTGCAGAGAACGTTCGCAAATCACATACTTCGTCATGCCTGCTCCTTTGTATCTTGTATTTTGTTGAGAATTGGACGGATCACGCCCGTTACGAATTGTTCACGGCAAACCAGCAGGGACGTGCCGTAGATGATTGAGAAAAGGATTCCACCGCACACGAGCCATAGGAATGCGTTCCATGCGGAGCAGCCGCACAATGCAAGCACGATGTATGTGGCGATCCCCGAAAAGCCGGCTGAGCAAAAGATACGGATCGGGTCGATTAATCCACGAATACCGCTGAGGAACTCACGGCAGACGTAGGAACGCATGGCAAACATCAACGCTTCGCACAAGGAAATGCTGATTGCCGAGCCGACTACACCGAAGCGGGGAATCAGCACACAGTTGGCGACAACGGCCAGCACAAGGCCGATGGCGTTGACTGTAGCCCAACTACGTTCCTTGCCTTTGGAGATCATGTGGTTGGCCAGCACGATATTCATTGCCGAGAACATCACAGCAACGCCGACGCATCGTAGCGGCACTTCGGAGTCCGCGAAATCCGAACCGCCCAGCAAGGCCACGATGGGGTCGGCGAGCAGTATGAGCAATACGATAATCGCGGAGCCGAATACCATGACGAAATTCATGTTCTTCGCGATAAGCTCGCCAGCTCGGCGTTCCTTGTTTTGCGCCTGGTAGTAAGAAAGACGCGGCAACATGACATTGCCTACCGAATTGACGGCAGTCACCAGCACGGACTTGATTTTGGAGACCAGCTGGTACAGGCCGACCATATTGGTGGTACCAAGGAAACCGAGCATGACGATGTCCACTTGGATATACATACCGGATGAAATGGATGCGATCACAAACCACAGCATGGGTTTGAAATGACGCTTCACGTCGAGTTTCGCACCATCATGCAGATCGATGAACTTGCGCAGCCGTAGAAGGTTGAGAACGTTCGATCCGTAGCCGGCCACCACCACGATGAGACCGTACGTCACATAATCGCCGCGTTCCCTCACAAAAGCGAACATCAGCACCAATGCCAGGATTTTGAAGCATACGCTTCGCACGGTGATGTATTCGTATTGTTCCAGTGCCTGATAGAACCATTCCACGCCGAACGACGCCAACCAGATTGAAAGACCAAACAGCAGGAACAGTTCGAACTGTGCGTTCATCTTCGGTACGGTGAATAGGCATGCCACGTATACAATGCTGACCACTGTGGTGGAACAGCCCAGGATGACCAGCAACTCCTTGACCGTGCGTGAAAGCTCCGTTCCGTCATCACGCACGCTGGCGCAAGCCCTGACACCATAGTAGGTCACACCCAGCAAAGCCACTAGAGAGAAGTACGACGAAACCGATTGCGCGAACGCAACATGACCGGTTCCGCCAGTGGAAAGCACGCGCGATACGTAGGGAACGGTGATAAGCGGAAAAATCAGCGACGACGTGGTGACGATCATGTTCATCAGCACGTTGAACTTCACGGAATGAATTTTCATGATAAAAGCTTGTTTTCCTGTGGACTTTTAATGCTGACGTAGTATTTGAACAACACAATCGGAATAATGAACTTAATAAAACCAGTATTAAAAATATTCTGATAAAAATTACTCGAGAAAAAAGACATAAACAACTGAAAGGAAATGAAAGCATATAAGATGACGGCTATAGAATAACTGTTCCGTGAACATAGCGCCACTGAATAGGTACATTGGGACATGGCTGCCATAATTGCTACCGCCAGTAGACATCCAGCAAATCCGAAGTCGACAAGTAACGCGTAAAACGTCGTGTATACGTTTCCCATGAAATAACCATTGAACGATAGAAAAGGGAATGCACCATACGTCGATCCAACTGGGACTAGATTAAATTTTTCAAATGACGGGTACAGATACTTGAAGGAAAGCTGCCCCCAATAGTCGCTATGCACAATGCCGTGAGTTATCGCAAGATCTAAATTCTTCATAGGGGCACTTAAATAAATCGCTATGTAGTAGAAGAAATCAGATTCTTCATTACGACCAAGCAAAGTCAATGATTCAAAGAACACAATCAGCAACACGGCGACGCTCATCGGGACGTAGAGCATATATTTCGCTTTTATATTGCATAACGTAATCGCTTTACCAGCTCTGCACCTCAACAACATGTACATTACCAGCGTGCCAAACAATAGACCTATGGAATTTGTCCGGCTTCCTGACACCGTCAACAAAACTACAGTCAGAACGAATAAAATGACTTTGTATGTTTTCCGGCTGCCATGTATTCGATCCATTGAGAAAAGATAGCCAAGAATATAGGCTATGCCCTGCTGCAATCCAGCAATCAATGAAGCGAAGCCTGGAAGGTTGACATCATCATCGCTAAATTTCATCAACTTGTTATAGTTGCCAATCACTTCAGATGGACCACCACCATAACCATTGGCCAGAACAATCTTACGTTCCTGTAGAAAACAGATTATAGCGGCAAAAATCTGAAGTACAAACAGTAATACGTATACATTATCTCTAAGCAGGAAAGCTGTATTTATTCCATTATATCCATCACTTTTCCTTCTAAAACCACGATCTCTAATGAAGACCGAAAATAGAAAAACCGCAAAGCAAAAAACAAGAAAAGAGGAGATGACCAAAAACATTGTCTCCGAAGAAACATTGAATCTCCACCCTGAATAATATTGCAATCCATATATAACTGAAACAATCAAAGGAAGACAAAATAAGACAATAGGATTGACGAAGCTCCTATCCGAGACGAAATAGGCGAAAAGAAAAATAAGAATCATACACGTCAACATAAAGAGAGTGTTCATTACAACCTACTTAATGTGCCGAAATTTCAGGATGGCTGCGTTTGTAACACCGGTACATTACGCCATACATGGTCGGTGAAACGGCAAGCAGTCTCCACTGCAGCGATTGGCTTTTTGACATAAGCTTAGCGCTTTCGACCAACGGCATCAGCTCACGTAGTCTGATCCGTGCGAATCGCTCGAATTCAGCCCATTCCTTGCGTTTGCCCGCAAGGACAATGCGATTGTAGGTACCTACGATGGATTCCAGATGACCATACGCGGCATACGGTTCGTCTTGAGGATACTTCTTACGCACCAATTCCAGCATGTTGCCAGTGGATTGCGCGAATTTATCGGTAATGCCGTGGGATTGGCTTCCTTTCGTCATCCGATATCGGTATAGGGGTGTGGAATCGTAGACGATTCGTTCGGCGCGATCAAGCAGCTGATAGGTTACCGGGGAATCCTCGGCATATTCTGCGTCAAGCGGATATCGAAGACCGTCGAACAGCTCTTTTTTGGCAAGTTTGTCCCATGCGACCACATAGAAATATCCGTGCATGTTGACGTATTTGAACGCGTCTTCGGAGGTCATCACCAGTTTCTGCCCAGACAAAGCATTGCTATAGATACCGCCGTCCGGATTTTCACGTTCATAAGAGATGATGGACAGGTCCGCTTCGGATTCCCATATGTTCCGCATCATAGTAGAGAACATGTCCGGGAGCGTGTAGTCATCGGAGTCCACAAAACCGATATAGTTCCCTCGAGCAGTGTCGAGTCCGGTGTTGCGGGCACCGGCCAAACCTTTATTGGCCTGGTGGATCACACGGATACGAGAATCACGTTCAGCCCACGCATCACACTTCCTTCCCGATGAATCCGTGGATCCGTCGTCAACGACGATGATCTCAAGATTGGCATAACTCTGCCTAACAAGGCTGTGCATGCATTGGTCAAGATAACGTTCCACGTTATAGACCGGTACGATAACGCTAATCAGAGGGTACTCAGGAATGGCCATACGTCTATCAGCAGCTCTTCACGTATTTCTTACCGACAAATTTCACCATCAGGAAGCCAGTCCCCTCCTTCATCCAGTCCACCGGCTCAGGACTGACAATCGGCATTTCTGCATATGGATAACGTTTGGCATTCAGCCACACATCAAGGAGAATCTCACTGATACGTTCCAAGACAGCGCAACTCGAAAGAATCAATACGTTTCGTAGATTCGCCCACAATAGAAGCATCCAGCTGCAGTATTCGTCAAATATACCCTTGTGCATTACTACATGTTGAAAAGATGAGCTGAATTTCCTAGTAGCTTCCAGCTGTCCTTCCCTCATAATACGTCCGCAATGTGAATACACAGTTTCAATATAGCGCTTCCGTTCGGTCGGAACAATTACCTCCATCTCGTCAAGCAACGATCCATAGTCGATTCGCTGCGATGCAACGGCAAAAAGCTCGTCGTCACCTCCATACAATTCTGAATTGTCGGGCTTGACGAAATGACGGCGATAGTACACCAAACTCTGATATAGGGATGGACGACTCTCCTGCAACCAACACGAACCGGTCAATTCGGAATACCGACCATTCAGCGACGAGATATTATCTCTGGAATTGTCACACGCCACACCAAATTCAAGTGGGGGATGCAATGCCTTCCCCACTTGAAAGGGCATATATACACGGTCCGCCGACATTCGACATACTTCGCGTGTAGCCACAGCCACGGTGATACCACACGTCATCACTACACTCATTTTCGTTACTCTACACACGCCATCATCGATTCATACAGACAATGAATACGTCGTTATCGACCGACAACTGTGACTACGATAGCAGAGGTTGCAGACTCACTATAGAGGGTGGAGAACGCACAGTTTCTGTCTCTTGTGTTGTTCTCGTGAGTGCCGGTCCGTCGTGAATCGTTGAAATTCAAACAGTGAGGAGGCGTTTCCTGTAGGTCCATTTTCAACCAAGAGCGAATCGCGCCGTTTTGTTGGACTTCCTTGTTCCCGTTTTTCTGATTATGCCACAAGGCCGAGCCCGCATCACAGGTCCATGATGCTCGTGCCGTATTCGGTCTTGATCCTCTTGTCCTGGTACCAGATTATGTATGGATTGGCAACAGTGTGTTGGACGGTTTCTTAGAGGACGAGTCCCTGTTCGGTGAATTCCTTCGGACTCCGGTATCCGAGGGTGGAGTGGAACCTCTGGCTGTCGGACCACCACACGTAGTCGCCGGGGCCGCGCCTCGGCTGCCCGATCGTGGCGTAGCGGTTCCGGTACACGAGCTCCTTCCTCAGCGGCCTGTTCGTCGACTCGACCACGGCGTTGTCGTAGGGGTTACCCTTGCGCGGCAGCGATCCTTTGATGTCGAACACGTCGAGCAGCTCGTCGATCCTCGTGTCGTCGAACTCGCTTCCACGGTCTGTATGGGACACGCGGACGTCCGCCGGCGGGAAGTCGAGCGTGGCGAGCGGGCCCGGCACCAGGCCCGCGTCCCGGGCCCGCTCGGCGAATGGCCGGCGATGCCCCTGTCCGCCAGGCCGACCAGCAGGCACACGTACGCCCAGCCTCCGCCGACGCGGACATAGGCAAGATCGCCCGCCAGACGCGTGCGCGGGGCGTAACCGTCGAACTCGCGGTCCAGCAGGTTCGCGAGCCTGGCCTCGTTGCCCCGCGTCCCGTGCGGTTCGGACCGTCCGCGCGCGTACGCGCCCGCATGCCCCGTTCGCGCATGATGTTGCCGATGCGTCTGCTGGACGCGGTGACGCCCTTCCTTTCCGGGGCGGCCTTGATCTTCCTGGCGCCGTGGCGTTCGCGGCCGTCGCGCCAGGCCGCGCGCACGTCGCCGGCGATTGGATCCGCA